>Ga0265297_10000125_pt1 | contig 260251 bp, 262 predicted proteins | sample Munlanlwell13791_FD_192502 | JGI IMG/M metagenome (GOLD analysis project Ga0265297, IMG submission 192502) | Leachate microbial communities from a municipal landfill in Southern Ontario, Canada - Leachate well 137-91 | ecosystem: Engineered > Solid waste > Landfill > Unclassified | place...
GCCAGGATCAAACTCTTCAGTTTAATACCTGTTGTGCTACTCACCACATAAATGCAGCTTTCGCCTGTCGCTTGCTTCAATATTACTATTTCAGCATGCGTATTTACTACTTTTAGTTTCGTTTCAGCACCATCCCAGTTACCCAGAATAGCGCCAAACTCACCGCAGTAAATACCCACACTTATCGATTGTCTGTTTGTTAAAGAGCGGTTACTTCCGGTTGGTTGCGATTTGCTTTGCTTCCAACGAGGTGCGAATTATACAGAGCTATTTTGGCATGTCAACCCAATTCTTAATTTAATTTGAATTGGGCAGAATAACGACCTTTGCATATTTGCGCTTTCCTACTTGCAGCACTGATTTGCTACCTACTGGCAACATCAAATTCCTGTCGCTGATTTTAGCCCCATCTATTTTGACTCCACCCTGATCTATCATTCTATTTGCCTCAGACGTGCTCGCTGTCAATCCTGCCTGCTTCATGATTTGCGCTATTGGCAGACCATGAGTTTCTGTCGCCTCCAATTCCATCGTTACCAAATCATCCGGTATCCCGCCCTGACGGAAACGGGATTCGAAATCTAACAACGCATTCTCAGCTGCCGCAGCACTATGGAATCGCGCAACCATTTCTTGTGCAAATTTCACTTTTATATCTCGTGGATTTAATCCCTCTATTACTTTTTGTTTCCAGCCTGCAATGTCACTCAGGCTTACTGCCGACAACAACTCCAGATAGCGCCACATCAATACGTCAGGAATCGACATGATTTTGCCAAATATCTCGTTTGCGGGCTCTGTAATACCTATGTAATTACCCAATGACTTGGACATCTTATTGACGCCATCCAAACCCTCTAATAGCGGCATGGTCAAAACACACTGTGGCGCCTGCCCATAATGCTTTTGCAATTCACGCCCCATTAACAGGTTAAATTTCTGATCCGTTCCACCCAACTCCAGATCAGACTTCAGGGCAACCGAGTCATAACCCTGCACCAAGGGATACAGGAATTCATGTATCGCGATGGGCTGATTATTTTTATAACGCTTGCTAAAATCATCCCGCTCGAGCATACGCGCCACGGTGTGCGTAGCTGCAAGCTTCATCACTCCCGCTGACCCCAGCTGATCCATCCAGGTAGAATTAAATACCACCTCAGTTTTTTCCGGGTCAAGAATCTTGAATACCTGCTCTGTGTATGATTTTGCGTTTTCCACAACCTGTTCGCGCGTGAGCGGAGGACGTGTACTGTTTTTACCTGTAGGGTCACCTATCATCCCCGTGAAGTCACCGATCAAAAACAATGCATGATGACCCAAATCCTGCAGCTGCTTCATTTTATTCAGCAGCACCGTGTGACCCAAATGCAAATCGGGCGCAGTGGGATCAAATCCAGCCTTGACCCGCAGCACCTTACCTGCCTCTAGCTTTGCCACCAACTCCTGCTCAACAATCAGCTCATCACAACCACGCTTAATGATTTGCAGCGCTTCATTTACTCCAGCAACCATCGCACTAACCCCATAAAAATCAATACACTAATATCTAACGCTTCTCATTGTTTCCGCATTCTGTTACCATCGCGAGTCGAGCATGTATGAAGGAAACGAAACAATGGCGAGAATCAAACGTAACAGTAATTTACTAACGCACAGTGAACGTTTACACGCGCGCAAAATTCGCCTACGTTGGTTAATAGCCTTGTCCAGCCTTCCATTATTCGGCATGGTAACCGCTTTTGGTATTGCACCGCAAACAGATACCACCAACGTTACCATATCCACCGTTGTTGAAAACTTAGCCTTACCTGACACAATGCGCCTTGCCGATACGGGATCCAACACCTATATACGTGACGAACGTATTGAACGTGGCGACACGGCAGCAAGCATCCTGAAACGCCTAGATGTTAACAGCGAGCAGATCAGCGCTTTCCTCAAGACTCCAGATGCAACGCGCGCACTGATACAAATCACCCCCGGCAAGCGTATACAGGCTGAAGTAAGTGATGACGGCAAATTAATCTGGCTACGACACGCCACTTCTGATGGCAACATGTTGAACATACTTGCCCAGAACAATCAATTTACCACCAGCGTAACAACTGCCCCGCTCGAAACAGCAACAGTGATGAAATCTGGCGTAATACGCAACTCACTCTTTGGCGCCACAGATGCTGCAGGTATACCTGATGCCATCGCTACACAAATGGCAGAGCTGTTTTCAGCCGACATCGACTTTCATCAGGATTTACGCCAAGGAGATCGTTTCAATGTCGTCTATGAAACCAAATCTTTAAACGGGCAAATGGTCATGACTGGACGCCTACTTGCCGCCGAGTTTGTTAATGCAGGGCACACCTATCGCGCAGTATTTTTTGATGGCGCAAATGGAAAAGGCGAGTACTACACTCCCGATGGTAAGCCGCTGAAGAAAGCTTTTTTACGTTCACCACTCGAATTCTCACGTATCAGCTCAGGCTTTGAGATGCGTTTTCACCCCATTTTGAAACAATGGCGCCAGCACAAAGGTATTGACTATGCAGCACCAACGGGCACGAAAGTCCGTGCCATAGCTGATGCAACAGTTGAATTCGTGGGTCAACAGAATGGTTATGGCAACTTCATAGTCCTCAAGCACAGTGGCAATTACAGCACTGCGTATGGTCACCTTTCAGCCTTTGCGCAAGGATTGCATAAAGGTGAAAAAGTCAGCCAGGGCGATTTAATTGGATATGTAGGCATGACCGGCTGGGCAACGGGGCCGCATCTTCATTATGAGTTCCGTATTGCAGGTGTTGCAACCAATCCGCTTACTGCAAACATCCCTGTTGCATTCCCTATTGCCGCTCAGCAGCTCCCTAAATTCAAAGCGCAAGCTCAACCTTTGGTCGCACAACTTAACCTGCTAGACGGCACCAACCTGACCGCCATGGAATAAGCGTCACTCTGTGTCCGATAAAACTTACCTTATCGGACTCATGTCCGGCACCAGTTTAGATGGTATTGATGCGGCGTTGATTTGCTTTGATGAGTCAAGCCCTGCAGGTTATCTCATTGAAACACAGTACGATGCTTATCCACCTGAATTAAGCAAACGCATTCTTGCGTTGCAAGATGTAGATTATGACGAAATGCACCGCGCAGCTGTACTTGCCAATGAACTAGCTGATTTGTACGCAACCAACGTTAACAAACTCATTGCCAAATCACGCATTCAACCCACAGCTATCGCCTGTCACGGGCAAACAGTACGTCATTGCCCTGATGCGAGTTACACCATTCAACTGGTCAACGCCGCACGCCTAGCAGAAAATACCCATAACACAGTCATTGCCGACTTTCGCAGCCGCGACATTGCCGCCGGCGGGCAAGGCGCACCCCTTGTACCGGCTTTCCATGCCGCCGCATTCAGGCATCCGGATAGCCACCGTGTCATTATTAACATTGGCGGGATAGCCAACATTACTGACCTTCCTGTCACCGGGAAAATCACTGGCTTTGATTGCGGCCCAGGCATCGGACTGCTGGATGCATGGTGTCTAGCCCATACCGGACTACCCTATGATCGGGATGGCGCTTGGGGGAAGCAAGGAACATCACTACCCAATTTGCTTACCGTGATGCTGGATCATCCTTATTTTAAATTGCCACCGCCCAAAAGTGCAGGACGTGAGCAATTTAATATGCAATGGTTAAAATCATTATTAACAGGTAGCGAGTCGCCTGTTGATGTACAAGCGACGCTCGTACAATTCACAGCCGACAGCATTGCTCATGCGATTGCTACGCAATGCGCACCCAATGTTGATGAAGTTTATTTGTGCGGCGGTGGTGTGCACAACCACGCACTAACACAAGCGCTTGAAAAGTCACTGCCGTCACTCAACGTACAGCGTACCGATGCTATCGGCATCAATGCAGACTGGCTGGAAGCCCATGCATTTGCATGGCTCGGCTGGCAAACACTACAGAACCTGCCTGGAAATTTAACCGAAGTCACTGGAGCGCGACACCCATGTATATTAGGTGCAATCTATCCAGCATAAAAAAAGGAGACCTAGGTCTCCTTTTTTTACATCCTCACCATACCAAACTTAAGCAGAGAATGAAGATCCACAACCACAAGTTGATGTTGCATTAGGGTTTTTAATCACAAATTGTGCGCCTTCCAAGCCTTCTTGGTAATCAATCTCAGCACCCACCAAATATTGGTAGCTCATAGGATCAATTAACAAAGTTACGCCATTTTTAACCATAGCAGTATCGTCTTCGTTCATGACTTCATCAAAAGTAAAGCCATACTGGAAACCTGAACAACCGCCGCCACTAACAAACACGCGCAATTTCAAATCAGTATTGCCTTCTTCTTCGATCAGTTGCGAAACTTTATTCGCCGCATTATCGGTAAACACCAGCACAGGTTGCATTTCAGTCATTGCATTCATTTTAAAACTCCTATAAACAGTATTTAACCATTATCTACATGCCCATGCCTTACGTCAAGGCAACAGACCAATTAATTCCAATCCCATTGTTTCCGTAAAACCGAACATAATATTCATGTTCTGCACGGCTTGTCCTGCCGCACCTTTAACCAAATTATCTATTACCGACAACACCACAACCATATCGCCATTCTGCGGCCTGTGCCAAGCGATACGGCAAGTATTCGCACCTCGAACCGAACGGGTTTCAGGATGAGAACCCGCAGGCATCACATCAACAAAAGGCTCATGCTGATAATGTTGCTCAAATAATGTTTGAATATCGACACCGTGAGCTACTCGCGCATACAAAGTCGCATGAATGCCGCGAATTAATGGTGTTAAATGCGGCACAAAGGTCAAATTAACCGCTTGCCCCGAAAAATCACTCAAACCTTGGCTAATTTCTGGCAAGTGCCGATGTCCCGATGCACCATAAGCCGAAAAACTATCCGCCGATTCCGCGAACAAACCTCGTACTGATGCGCCACGCCCCGCACCACTTACACCAGATTTAGCATCTGCAATCAGACAAGATACATCCGCAGCACCCGCTGCCAGCAGCGGCAGAAATCCCAATTGCACCGCAGTGGGATAACAACCTGGATTAGCAATCAACCGTGCCGTTTTAATTTGCTCACGATAAACCTCAGGCAAACCGTACACTGCCTCCGCAACCAATTCAGGGCATGCGTGCTCCATACCATACCACTTGGACCAGACAGCCAAATCTTTAATACGAAAATCAGCTGCCAAATCAATTACCCGCACACCTGCTGCCAGCAACTCACGTGCTTGCTGCATTGCAATTCCATTCGGAGTCGCAAAAAATACCACATCACACTGCGTCAAACCAGCTTGCTCTGGGTCAGAAAAAACCAAATCCACATGTCCACGCAAATTAGGGAACATATCAGCGACACGCATACCGGCTTCTTTACGTGAAGTAATCGCCGTCAACTCGACTTGTGGGTGACGCGCCAACAAGCGCAACAACTCCACTCCCGTATAACCTGTACCGCCGACTATGCCAACCTTAATCATGCGCGACTTTCCTCACGTGCAAAAACATCATCATAACTCACAGACAACAAAAAAGCCGCCCAGTTCAAGGCGGCTTTTTTGTTGTAACAAATAATTAACGCTTGGAGAACTGTTTAGCGCGACGCGCTTTACGCAAGCCGACTTTTTTACGTTCAACTACACGTGCATCACGTGTTACTAAGCCAGCTTTCTTCAATGAAGTCTTCAGGCCCAAATCAAATTCAATCAACGCACGGGTAATACCGTGACGAATCGCACCCGCCTGACCAGATTCACCGCCACCGTGCACATTCACCATGATGTCGAATGCAGACAAGTTGCTGGTTAATTCCAGAGGCTGACGAACGATCATACGACCTGTTTCACGAGAAAAATACTCATCAACAGGTTTTTCGTTCACAACAATATTACCGCTACCCGCTTTAATGAAAACACGAGCAACAGCGTTTTTGCGACGGCCAGTGCCGTAGTAATAATTTCCGATCATGGCTTAACCCCTGATTTCCAAAGCTTTAGGCTGTTGTGCAGTGTGCGGGTGGGTTGCACCTGCGTAGCACTTCAACTTTTTAATCATTGCATAGCCCAATGGGCCTTTAGGCAACATGCCCTTAACTGCTTTTTCTAAAACACGACCTGGAAAACGCGCTTGCATTTTCGCAAAGGTAGTTTCATAGATACCACCTGGGTAACCAGTGTGACGATAATACTTCTTATCTTCAGCTTTATTACCGGTTACTCTTAATTTCTCAACGTTAACAACAACGATAAAATCGCCGGTATCAACGTGAGGGGTAAATTCTGGCTTGTGCTTGCCACGTAAAATACGTGCAACTTCAGCAGCTACGTGACCCAAAACTTTGTCTGTTGCATCAACAACAAACCACTCACGATTAATCTCGTGTGCTTTGGCTGAAAACGTGCTCATTGCGGTAAAGGTGTTCATTTCAAACCCCTGCTAATTCTTAAACATGGAAAGCCGAGTATAATAATTCAAATAGCTAATCATGTCAAACACTCCCATCAATATTTGTTCCACTCACTTCAAATATGTCCTGGATTTTTACTATTTTTATCAGCGCCTTACTCTTGCCGCCTCTCAGCCTGATCCTGCTCGGCAGCTTAGGTTGGGCATTGCTTAACCATCATCCACGCCTTGCAAGAAGCATCATAGCATTAACTTTGATATTGCTTTGCGGGCTATCTATGCCCATTATTTCAGATCGATTACTGACTCAATTTGAGCACTACCCTATCATCGATTTAGCACATCCGCCCCATGCGGACGCGATTATCATTTTGGGTGCAGGCAGCTATTTCGACGCACCTGAATATGGTGGCGACACGGTTAGCCGCTACGCACTAGAACGACTGCGCTATGGTGCACGACTTGAACGCGCCACACACCTGCCAGTTGCGGTCAGCGGGGGTAATCCTGCTGGCGGAACACCCGAAGCCTATTTAATGCGTGACGCCTTACGACAGGACTTTAACGTAACAACTCGCTGGGTAGAGCCCAATTCAAACACCACATGGGAAAACGCCCATGCCAGTCGTGCACTTTTACCCAGCCAGGTTAAACGCATATATCTGGTAACTCACGCATGGCATTTGCCTCGTGCCAGTTATGCTTTTGAACATGCGGGATTTACAGTCATTCCCGCTGGCACAGGTTACAGCCCGACCCAACACATCAGTCCAATTGACTTTATTCCGCAACCACGCGGGCTGAACAACAGTTATTTTGCAATCCACGAAGCAATAGGACTTATCTGGTATCGACTTAAAGGTTAAAATTAACTATCACTCACAGGGAGAAAACGCATGAAAGCACGTATCAAATGGATAGAAGGTGTAGCATTTGTGGGCGAAACAGGTAGCGGCCATGGCGTAGTGATGGACGGCTCGGTAGAGGGTGGCGGCCGCAACTTGGGTCCACGCCCTATGGAAATGATGTTGCTAGGTGCAGGTGGGTGCACATCTTATGACGTCGTTACCATATTGAAAAAAGCGCGTGCAGACATTGTAGATTGCGTCGCTGAGATTGAAGCCGAACGCGCCGATACTGACCCCAAAGTATTCACCAAAATCCATTTACACTTCATAGTCAGTGGCCGCAATCTCAAACCTGAATTAGTGGCTCGTGCAATTAATTTGTCAGCTGAAAAATACTGCTCAGCTTCAATTATGCTGGGAAAAACTGCCGAAATGACACATGATTTTGAAATTGTAGAAATTTAATCCATTGCTACAAAATTGATTTTTCAGATAGTCGGGACACGTCCCGACTAGGCGATCAAACTGGATAGCAGCGTACTGAATAAACGGTGTCATTCTTGATAATATCAAACAACAAATCGATATTAGGGTGCTTGCCTGGATTTTGGCGAGCATCTTCGGTGTGTTCTGCGAACAATTCTAACGCCTCTTGTGCGCCTTTTTGGCCAATACCACCCCACTTCAACGCGGCATGATAATACACACGGAATGAACCTGCGCTGCCTGGTTTATTTTCTATCAAACCGCAGACATTACCCATTTCGTCAAACAGCTTCATCGAACCAAACGCATCTACGTTCTCAAGTTTTTCAAGATTTTCTGCAAAATTCGCCATGACTTATACTTTCGTTCAAATGGTGAGCATTATACCCAATAAGCTGTTTTCGTCATCACTTTAGACATTAGCTGCATCACCCCTTTCACTGGCATGGGTAAGGCTACACCACCGTGAGTTATGGCAGTCTCAGCATGGCGCGCTTCGTCTTCCTGCATTTGCTCAACCACCGCACGACTCTTCGCATCCGCGACGGGCAACTCACTTAAATGCGCCGCTAAATGCGCACCTACTTGCCGTTCAGTTTCCGCCAAAAATCCCAAATTCCATTTATCTCCCAACGCACCCGCTGCCATACCCACAGCTAACGAGCTTGCATACCACACGGGGTTGAGTAAACTCTTGCGCCCGCCCAAGGCATCAATCCGCGATTCGCACCACGCCAGGTGTTCTGTTTCTTCCCGCGCAGCTTCAGCCAACGCCGCTTTTGCTTCAGGATTGCGCGCGGTCAACGATTGCCCTTGATACAAAGCTTGTGCGCACACTTCACCAACATGGTTAATACGCATGAGACTTGCCGCATGCTTCTTCTCCACCTCAGTTAATGCCGCATCTGCCAATTCCTTGCCAGGCACAGCACGCACACTTTGCGCAGGGGCTAACACGGTACGCAAGCCGTTATCCAGCGCCAAAATCAATGCATCTAAATTCATCACAACCTCACTTATTCGGCCAATTTGTGCAAGAATAACGCGAATTCATCCAAGATAAAACCTCAACATGCGCTACTGGCTCATCCTGCTTATTGCTTTTTTCTCCCCGACACATGCAAGCCCCTTGCCGAATGAAGTCCATGCCGCACTCAAAGCTGCACATATTCGAATCGACAACACGGGCATCATTGTCTGGGATAGCACACACGCCGAACCCAGTATCGTTATCAATCCGCAACACAGCTTCAATCCTGCTTCCACCATGAAATTGCTCACCAGCTATGCCGCACTTAACCTGCTCGGTCCTGCATACACCTGGAAAACGGACATCTACCACGATGGCAGTGTGCATGACGACATCCTTAGCGGCAATCTTTATCTCAAAGGCTATGGCGACCCTAGCATAACCGTGGAACGGTTCTGGATGCTATTACATCAATTACACTTACAAGGCATACGCCACATTAACGGCGATTTGGTCATAGACCAAAGCTATTTCCAGCTCAATCCGCGTCCGCAATTTGACGACCACCCCAATCGTGCCTACAACGCAGAACCTGCCGCGATGATGGTCAATTTCAACAGCAGCGAAATCAAACTCATCCCCAATACAACGAGTGTTGCCGCCCAAGCCGAACCACTTCCCAGCACCACTCAAATCGCCAACCACATCGCCCTCACCAACGCAGTCTGTGGCGAGTGGCGCGATGCCATCCACACCGACTGGCAAACCAATACGCACCAACTCACCTTAAATGGCTCATATGCCAGCGACTGTGGTGAAAAATCTTTTGCTCTCAATCTTGGCAATGCCAGCGCGCTGGTTGCAGGTCTGTTCCAACAACTATGGCTAGCCGACGGTGGTACGATGACTGGCACCTGGCGTGTCGGCAGCGCACCTGACAGCGCACAGTTAGTTTCCAGCTACAGCTCTCCACCGCTGGCACAAATCATTTACGACATCAATAAATACAGCAACAACATCATGGCGCGCAGTGTGTTTTTAAGCCTGTCTACGCCACCCAATGCCAATATCGAATCAGCCAGCGACAATGTTAGAAACTGGCTCAAACTGGCGCAACTGAATTTCCCCGAACTCGTGCTGGAAAATGGTGCCGGCTTATCCCGCCTTGAGCGCATCAGTCCTTACCACATGGCACAACTACTACACGACGCTTACCGCAGCCCCTATTACCCCGAACTTGCCAACAGCCTGCCCATCGTCGCCATTGACGGCACCATGAAAAAGCGCCTCAAAGACAGCCCTGTCGCAGGCCGCGCCCACATCAAAACAGGCACATTGGAAGGCGTAAAAACCATGGCAGGCTATGTACATGCCGCCAATGGGCACACCTACATCGTCGTCTTTTTCATCAACGACGAACACGCACAAGCAGGTGGGACAGCGCAAGACGCCCTATTAAAAGTAGTGAGTGAAACAGGCGAATAAATAAACATCCAAATTAGTTATCAATGCCACAGCCAGCGTACGACAATGCATGCTGGCGCAGTTTAACGCCACTGATCCAGACTATGGCTGCGTGGATTTAAGTTAGCCATGACAAAATCAGCCTAAAACGACACGCCTTCTCGCTACCACAAGCTATTCAATCGCGAACCGGTGCTTAAGTTGCCGCTATGTTGCCCAGCGTACATAACGACAATACAAAAAAGGCGTAGTATTCTGTTTTCCAGTTTTTAAATGAGTATACGTCATGAATCTACACTTAAGCATAGGGCCACTAGCCGCACTTATCGCAGGCATACTTATTCTGATTATGCCGCGCATGTTGAATTTCATCGTCGCGATTTATCTCATTATCATTGGCGTAGTCGGCCTGTTTGGCACCCATTTGTTGAGCGCCTAATCAGCATTCACCCAATCTCAATTTAATAAGGAAGTAATCATGCGTAAATTATTGATCAGCACACTTGCACTAAGCGTAGTACTCACAGGCTGTGCGGATATGTCCGCAACCCAGCGTGGCACAGCAACAGGCGCCGGGATAGGTGCAGGTTTAGGTGCGATTATTGGCGCAACAACGGCAGGTGGGGGTGGCGGGCGCGCGGCAACAGGCGCTGCGATAGGCGGTATTGCGGGTGCGGTTGCAGGCAATATCTGGTCAAACAAAATGGAAAAGCAGAAGCAGCAAATGGAACAGGCTACTCAAGGCACAGGCGTACAAGTCAGCCAGACTGCTGACAACCGCTTAAAGCTCGACATCCCCAGCGACATCTCATTTGACACTAATCGTGCCGACATCCGCCCGAACTTCCGTGTCATCCTGGATAAATTTGCCGCCGGGTTAGTCGAAAACCCAGGTACCCAAGTTACTATCATTGGCCATACCGACAACACTGGCAGCGATGCGATCAACAACCCATTATCGCTGGAACGGGCCTCGCATACACGTGATTATCTGACCGCGCGTGGTGTTGCTGCTTCACGATTTAACGTTGATGGGCGTGGTTCACATGAACCGGTTACCACCAATGCCACCAGTGTAGGGCGTGCGCAAAATCGTCGTGTCGAAATTTTCGTAGCAGAACCACAACAATAAAGACTATTTGCACGATGCGCTGACCGCAGCCGTCGTGCAAAGCTTTCAATCTGGCCGGAACAATCGACATGTATTACGGTGAGCGATTCAATGCCATCACCCACCTAGTTGGCGCCATACTGTCCATCGCAGGTAGCGTAGTATTAATCACACTTGCTGCGCTGCATGGTGATATGTGGACAGTCATAGGCGTATCCGTCTACAGTATCACCCTAGTCATACTCTATTCCACTTCCACGCTCTATCACAGCCTGCGTGGACGCAGCAAAGACATCCTGCGTAAACTTGATTACCAGGCCATCTACCTGCTCATAGCTGGCACTTACACTCCATTTTGCCTGGTCACACTCCACGGCACGTGGGGCTGGTCGCTGTTGGCTATCGTGTGGACACTCGCAGTTATCGGCATACTGCAAGAATTCCGCCCCAAAAATGACGCCAGAATACTCTCCATCGTCATCTACATCCTCATGGGCTGGGTCATCCTGGTTGCCCTCAACCCGCTGCTCCACGCACTGGGCAGATCAGGTTTCATCTGGCTCGCAGCAGGCGGCATATTCTACACAGGAGGTATCATATTCTATGCCTACGATTACAAATTCAGACACTGGCATGGCATCTGGCACCTGTTCGTTATCGCAGGCAGCCTCATGCATTATTTCGCTATACTGTTGTACGTGGTATTAACCGCAAAAACATTGGCATAAACATCCTGAGAAATGCTTATGCCACAAAGCGAGCGCCTGCATTCGAACTCATCCAGGCACATCAGTCAGCTTCAAATCATGCTGGATTAGCAGTAGCCGGCGCCGTCAGTATCAACTGGCCATTCTGCACCGGGATGCGCTGCCCAGGATTATGATCCATACGCACCACACCTTGCTTATCCCCCAGATGGTAGGTCACGTCATAACCCAGCGTTTTTTCATGACGCTCATATTCTGTTTTGCAATGTGTCTTCATGACCGTCTGTTGATCAGACTCCTGCATATTCTTTTGCACACGATTGCCTGCGTAACCGCCAGCAGCAGCACCCGCAACCGTCGCCACGGTCTTGCCCGTTCCGCCACCCACTTGATTACCCAACACACCACCTAACACCGCACCAATAGCAGTACCAGCAATACGATTTTCGTCTTTTACTGGCGCCTGCCGCGTAACTGCCTCGTCCCTGCATACCTGATGAGGGGTACGTATGGTTTTAGTCACTGGCTGTACGTTAATCACCTCAGCATAGGTAGGCTCAGGATGCAACACCTTATAACCAGCGACCCCGCCAATAGCGGTCACCGCTACCGCACCTGCGACTGCCCCAATCAACATCGATTTATCCACATTCTTCTCCTCAAATTCAAAATGACAAACACATACTACTGCGCTAATAACGTTGAAGTATAACGGCTGTAGCGGAATGCGCCGTTACAAGATGTTTCAACGTTTGAACACCGCAACCATGGCAAGCACTATCCACCTGGTTAAACCGAAATGTAATTAATATAACAACAGTGCATTTGTCACTCAGCCCTACACATAAAAAATGCCTGCTTTAAATCAAGCAGGCATTTTTTATTGGCTGGTTAATGTTGATGTTTATGAACGACGGTAGGTTGAAATAAATTAAAATTGGTGAGCTGGCCTAAATCACTGGGGACGACATCAACTTGTGACTGCGTTTCCAGAGACAACATATCGATAGTCCCGGTAATCACGGCACCTTCTTCTACCTGCATGGTGGCGTAGCGAATATGCCCATGGATTTGCGCGGTTGCATAAATGACCAACCGTTTATGCACAATCAAATCACCGTCAAAGCAACCACGTATTTCAGCCACATCAACCTCAGCCGTTCCCACAAACACACCGCCCTGTGCAATGCGAATATGACGACTTTTCATCGCTGACTCAACCCGACCTTCCACCACCAGAATTTCACAATCTGTAATTTCAGAGCCTTTGAGTGATATATGTGGACCAACGATGAGTTTATTACCCTCATCCTTAGGGGCAGCTTTAACCATCGGGGGTGCTAGTAAAGGGGGGGCTGATGGCGATTTTAAATTGATTTTAGGCGCGTCTGCCGCGGCCTCGTTGGCAGAATCCTTACGCGCTTGTATAAACTTTTTTAGCATCTGATTTCTCCTGTTGTCTTCATCTGGCGACACTTGATTAATTAATATTAATAAAATAATTAAAAAACAAAGTGTTAAAAATTAAAAAAGGTGTCGCTTATGAGCGACACCCAGCATAATGGTTAGCATTTAATTCAACACAGCCTTGATACGATTAGTACGATTAGCCATATAAAACACACTGACAAACAAGACGCATGCAATATAAAGATTAGGGGTAAAGACAATATGGCTAAAATCCGTCGTCATGATATTTTCCTGTATAAAAAAGCGGGTGGAATTACCCGGCTAATGTATAACTAGCAAATACCGCGCCATTTATTTTTATTGTTATTTATCATATTGTTAATATTAATTTCGGATTGAAATAGCACATTTTTGTCGTTAACTGCAGACAGTCGCTACCGCTCGATTCACGCATAGACCTCAGATGAGCGTAAGGCGGATCAAAACCATAACATTCCAGTTTTTCATTTCCATGATCGGGCAATACCTGTCGGGCAGGCTATTGTCAACTTCAGCCCAATATTATGACGCCCACCAAATGCTTTTTGGCAAAATCGAATAAATTCATATATGCTTCCTACCAGAGGCTTGTTTTAATAACAAACATGGACACAACATGAATACGGCAACCAACCCCCCAACACCCGCTGCAACCAATCGATACGCATCAACTTTTGACGATATCAAGGCCCGTATCGGTGATGTGTTTCAGGTACAAATCAGCACGGACAGCCAGGAAATACGGCACTCGGTCAAACTGCTAGGTTACTTTCCCGGCAAAACCATCATGATTACCACGCCGACGCTTAATAACAATGTGATGCTGTTTCGTGAAGGTCAGACCTTAACTGTTCGCGCTTTTTCAGGCACTGCAGCTTATGTATTCAACGCTGACGTGCTCAAAGCATGCAACACGCCGATTACTTATTTGCACTTAAGTTACCCAAAAACGACGCAAAAAGTTCCAATACGCGCGTCTACTCGCATCAATTTTGACATTATTGGCGCGTCCAGCAATATCACGCGTGATGAAAACAGCAATGCAGCACCCACTGCTATCATCATCAACGACATAAGCACAACAGGCGCATCCATCGCTGCGAGCAGTCCGCTGGGCAAAAAGGACGATATCTTACGCATCGCTTTCCGTGCCAAGATACACGACATCATGGTTCACCCGACCCTCAAATGCGTAATACGCTCACTCACCAGCACCGATGACGAAGTTAACCCTATCAAATATGGATTGCAATTTCTGGAATTAGATACGCAAGAGCTGCTTACTTTGCAAAGCTTGGTTTATCAGAAAATACTCGAGAACAAATAATTCTTAAATCCTTTGCACGATATTGCGAGCGCAAACATCGTGCAAAGAGCTGGACTTAAATTTTAGAGCCAGCACCATATAAATAATGCGAGAACTGGGCAAAATCACTGCTGACTGAACGGAACAGCTTATCCATGCTCAATACCGCTTGCTCGATGATATTGATCGCAATGTAGGGATGTTCAACTTTCATCCGTTTATACATGGCGCGTGACAGCTTGAGCACTTGCGTGTCAGCAGCTTTGGCGACCAGGCGTGCAGAACGCGCACGCTTGTCAAAGAAAGACATCATCCCCAACATTTCACCTACACCAGAGCGCACCACTTCATATTCATTCTGACCATCAGGAATAATCAGCGCAATTTCGCCTTTTACCACGAAATACAATTCATCACCGACGTCGCCCACATCTGATACGACATCATCATAATCAAAATGCAACACGCTCAAATAATTCAGCAGCGTATTCACTTCTGCTACCGTCAATGACTCACACAAATATTGCTGGCTCATAAACTGAGCCAATTCCGCGTGCTCTGCTAATTGTTTTGCGACCATGTTTTATACAACCTTCGTAAGACTTACAACAGCACAACCTGTTGTAATATATGATAGTTTAGCGCTGTAAGACTTTTTCACTTTTTTAAAACCTCTTAAATTTGTTGTAAACATATTTTAAACCTATTTTCGAATAGTGCCTATCGAACCTACAAATCATAAAACTGTTCCACGAACCTTCCAAAACTCATCTTCATGCGAAGAGAAACTTTACAAAAAAACAGAACATAGTTTGTCATGATGAAAGGACCTAGTTCGGCTATATCACATTACCTTGATTTTCATACAACTGCTTCTGGAAGTTAAAAAACAGATTCCTGATTTCATCCACCCCACCAAGCGCCTCTGCTGCATCAGTCATTGAGTGATATTTCAGTTCAATTAGATTTGGCAGTCTGGATTGGTCAAGCTCTTCAAATCCAGTGTCGATGTATTTGAACAGCACAAATTCGAGGAATTCTCTGTGTGCCAGGCTTAACCCATCCAGAATAACGGGCTTCGCCTGAGTTACCCGTATTTCCCTTCTTGCCCATAACGCCACCAAGTATTAACGCTTTCAACTCGACCCCGCGTGATACAAAAATAAACCAAGAACTGATGAACAGACCACACCAGCTCCATGTCTTTATTCAGGATTATGGGAAAGTCAGGATAGGGGTGATTGTTTAGTTTGAAGTCATCTGTAGACTTGATTAACTGCATAAGAACCTGCTCTATAAGTTATATGATTCCACTATAACTTATTTGTAAGGATACTACAGCTACATAACATTTCACTCTTCCTTTACATTAAATTCATCAGCGGCTTTTTGCATTAAACGCATACCACCTATCATACCTTCCACGCGACCACGCACCTTTGCTGCCAACGCTTGCCAAGCAACTTTATCACTGACGGATGGAATAGGCTCAAAAGGATAATGCCGATGCTGCACTCCTGCCCGCAACGCTGGCTTAGCAGCCAATGCCGCTGCATCCAGCGTCACCAGCAAATCCGCCCAGGCCAGCATGGCCTCATCCAGCGCAGGCACATCACCCTCCACATCGGGTAGCACCGCAGCACGCGCTTCCAGCCATTCGCTGCCTAACTTGTGCACATAATGCGCAGCCAAATTGGCCGGCGCGGGATGCAAACCGCTTAGGAAAATCACCCGGGCGCGTCTTTTGTAACCCATATTCTTCGTCATCTGATTAAAACCAGATTCATTTTATCGGGTTTTAGCCTAAAATTGCCATATCACACACAAATAACTAAGCCACTTTGCATACGCTACTTTTGCCGATACTCCGCAGTCTGTCTGATGGTCAGTTCCATTCAGGCACGACACTCGCACAACAACATCAAGTCTCACGCGCCACAGTGTGCAATATCATTGCAGGTGCAGCTGACTTGGGCATCACTGTGCACAAGGTACGCGGACGCGGCTATCAACTCGCCAGCCGTCCCGATTGGCTCGATGCAGACACAATATGCGCGACCATACCCGCTACGACCTTACCTTACCGCCTGGACATCGTCGATAGCATTGCCTCAACCAATGCCACCCTGCTAAACGCAACTGACGATGCGCCACACCGCCACTGCCTCGTTGCCGAACAACAAACGGCGGGGCGCGGAAGGCGGGGCCGAGTCTGGCAGAGCGTCCTTGGCGGCAGCTTAACATGCTCTATCCGCTGGCGTTTTAATCAAGGTATAGCAACCCTCGCCGGTTTAAGCCTTGCTGTCGGTGTTGCGCTGATACGCAGCCTGCAGCAATTAGGCTGCGAGGGTGTACAGCTCAAATGGCCTAACGATGTGCTCTGGCAACAACGTAAACTGGCGGGCATCCTCATCGAAGTGCAAGGTGATATGAACGGCCCTTCGATTGCCATTATCGGCATCGGCATCAACATGCAACTCCCTGCTGCCGCACGAGATCAGATTGACCAGGCCGTGACCGACGTACAGGAAATACTTGGTACGCCATTATCACGTAACGCACTGCTAGCCACGCTGCTTACCCACCTCGCAGAGGTCATGGACGAATTTGAACGCAACGGTTTACACAATTTACGCAAAGCATGGCAAGCAGCTCACGCTTATGCCGATCAACCCATAAAGATCCATATGAGCAATGGCCAAATCATTCAGGGTATTGCCGTCGGTTTGGCAGAAAATGGCGCGTTATTACTTCACACCGACGATGACAAACAAATCAGCGTTCACAGTGGTGAAGTCCACAGTGCGCGGAGATTAGTCCCATGAATTTACTGTTGATAGATGCAGGTAACACCCGCATCAAGTGGATGCGCGTTGGCGCCGAGGGCGAACGGCGTGGAGGCTATCTCAGCCATCAACAGGCTGAACAACTTGTTGAACACACTGGCAGCATCAGTCACCTCATTATCAGCAACGTGGCAGGTGACGCGCTGGGCGCACGCATCACGCAGCAATACCAGCACTGTACGCAACACACGCTCATTGCATCTGCTCAACAATGCGGCGTACACAGCCATTACCAGCCCGCAACCCAGCTTGGAAGTGATCGTTGGGCAGCGCTAATTGGCGCACATCATCTGGGTGCAGCAAACAGCATTATTGTCAGTGCGGGAACCGCGATTACTGTTGACGCATTAAACCACGGTGAATTTCTCGGTGGCATCATCATGCCCGGCACCCAGCTTATGTATCAAGCACTCACCCAGCACACGGCGCAGCTCACTCAACCGACTGGACACAACCGCGATTTCCCGTCCAACACCGCCGACGCCATGACTACCGGCTGTACGTTAGCACTCACTAGCGCCATTACCGCGATGCAAGAAAGGCTGCAAAATCGAGACACCACACCAGCGGACATCTGGCTGCATGGTGGTGATGCTGCCAGTTTCAGCCCATTACTTCCCCATACACTGCATTTAGTGGACAATCTGGTTCTGACTGGTTTGGAAGTAATTGCACACGAGGTATTCACTTGAGACTGCTGATTTTAATTCTACTAATAGCTAACGCACTGGTTTTCGCCTGGATCCAATGGGGGCAGCCAGCACCTATGCCGGAGCCCACAGAAATCGATCCAGATAAAATCCATATCGTGCGCGACAACGAACCCGTCCAACCCGAAGCACCTGTGGCTAAAGTGGAATCAGCACCCAGAACAGAACCCGTGGTGCCACCCACACCCACACCCACACCCACACCCACACCCACACCCACACCCACACCTGCACCTGCACCTGCACCTGCACCTGCACCTGCAATTGTAGCTGCCAAACCGGCAAGCACTTTATGTGCAACCTGGGGACCGATACCCGCGCAACGTGTCGAAGATGCACAAATACGCCTGAACAAGCTAAAATTAGGCGAACGCCTTAACGTTGTAGATACACCAATACACAGCGGACCCTACTGGGTCTATTTACCCCCACTCAAATCCAAAGCTGATGCTGACAACAAGGCGGTAGAACTACAAAATTCGGGAATCAAAGATATAGCCGTCGTACGTGATGGCAAATGGGAAAATGCTATTTCTATGGGATTGTATGGTAAAGAAGCCATTGCCAACGACCGCATAAACAAACTTAAAAAACAGGGTATTAATGCGCAGATTGAGGCTAGAGGCAAAACCGCCCGTACTTTCGCCCTGCATCATCTAACCGACGATGAAGTGAAGCAGATCAAGCAAATGCAAACGGATTTCGGTGGGCCAGCAATTAAGAAAACCGCATGTGAGTAACAGGTTGACCACGAAAAACACTGTGCCCTTGTGCCTTTCGTGAGTCATAGCCAACCTTTTTACTTCTTCAAACTATCACGTATCTCACGTAACAATATAATGTCTTCAGGTATTACGGCAGGTGCCGGTGCCGCTGCCGGAGATTCTTTTTTCAATTTGTTAATAGCTTTGACCGCAACGAATATCGCCAGCGCTACGATGGTAAAATCAACTACGGTATTGATAAAAGCACCATACTTAATCAATGGCGCACCCGCTTTTTCAGCCAACTCTAAAGTCGCATAAGTCTGATCGCCCAGATTTACATACAACTGTTTAAAATCCACGCCACCCACTAACTGCCCAACCACAGGCATCACAATGTCTTTGACAAAGGATTCAACGATCTTGCCAAAAGCGCCGCCGATAATCACACCCACTGCCAAATCTATCACATTGCCCTTAACGGCAAACTCTTTGAACTCGCTAATAAAACTCATAACCCCTCCTATTCATTATTAAAAATAAAGTTACGACTTATTATAGCGGGCTAATCACCCTCCCAACACACAGTAGCCTAAGTTTTCACAGGATGCTTAAACAACTTACGCTGCAACGTCCGTCTATGCATATTCAACGCCCTGGCAGTGGCAGAGATATTGCCATCATGTTCATTCAACACGCGCTGGATGTGCTCCCACTCCAGCCGGTCCAGTGACGGCGTGGGTATCTCCTTGACCACAGACACATGATTATCGTCCTGGTGTAACGCAGCAACGATTTCATCGACTTCGGCAGGTTTTGCCAAATAGTGGGTAGCACCCAACTTGATCGCATCCACTGCCGTCGCAATGCTGGCATAGCCAGTCAGCATAACTATGCGCACTGCAGGATCCAAGCGCTTGAATTGCGCGATCAACGACAGCCCAGTCTCACCTGACATTTTCAAATCCAGCACCACGTAACCAGGCGCAAGCTGTTCCGCCAAAGCCAATGCACCTACCACATCCTGCGCCGTACGCACATTAAAACCACGTCGCGTCAGCGCATGTGCAAGCACTATGCAAAAAGTCTCATCATCATCAACTAACAATAATTCCTGACTCATATCGCACCACTTATTATTGGCAACCGCACCACAACCCTCGCGCCGCCACCATCACGTGCCAGCAACGCCACGCTACCGCCATGCCGCTCAATCGTTGCATTGGCAAGATACAAACCGACACCGAAGCCACCTTGCGCCTGTTTTGTAGTAAAAAATATCTTGCTCGCTAGCGCAGGATCATCAAATCCGGCGCCTCGGTCTAATACTGTAATTTGCACAAACTCGGCATCCCAGTCCAACTCGATTTCAACCTGATCATTACCCGCATCTGCAGCGTTGTTACACAGACTCACCATAGCCTGGTTCAAACTCGGATCATTAAATACACCAGGCATGGGCAGCGTGCCAACAATGCGCGTCGCTACAGTAACTTGTGGGCGCATCACTTGCCACTGATTGGTCAAACCCGCCATCCATACATCAAGCTGAACCCGCGCACCTGCATCAACGCGCCCTTGCTGGTTTGTATGCGTCAACCGCGTCAAAATAGTTTTACATGCTGCGATCTGATTACGCAAAATCTGTAATGATTCCTGCGTCACCACATCGCCCTTGCATTCATATTGCAATTCCTCCGCAACCACCGACATCGTCGCTAATGGCGTAGATAACTCATGCGCCGCACCCGCAGCCAAATTTGCCAATGCTAACACCTGCTCATCGGCTAACGCACGTTCACGCACTCGCGCCAATGCCAGATCCCGTTCACGGATAGACGCGGCCATCTTGCCTATAAAATAAGCAATCAAAACTGCACTTACAATAAAATTCAGCCACATCCCCGCCAAATGCAGAGAAAACTCCACCGCGCCAGGCGGCAAACTCAATGGCACAAATAATTGCGTCAATAATGAGTACGCTAATACACTCAACAGCGTCATCATCCAGCCGTATGCAGCAGGCAAAGTCGTGGCCGCAACAATAATCGGAATCAAATACAAGGAAACAAACGGATTGCTCGCTCCGCCGCTAAAATATAACAGCAACGTCAATGCAGCCATGTCGGCTACCAGCTGCACAAAAAACTCCAGCGCTGTCACTGGTCCAGACTGCCGAAGCCGCAACCAGGTCACCGCATTTAACATCGCCAGTCCCACCACCACACTCAACATCGCAGGCAGCGGTAGCGCAATATGCAAACCAAATTCCGCTATGGCCAGCGCCAACAACTGCCCGCCCACAGCGAACAGGCGCAGTACAAATAAATTGCGCAACATGCCTGTCACTGGAACGGTACTAAATGAGGAGGACGGAATTAACATGCGTGTATTTTACCTGCCCATGCGTGAAAATTGATAGCTGCGACATTTTGCCGCAGGCGCGATGCGTATAATTGCGTAACAATCTTACTTTTACTGCCTGAAAGGTCGCATCATGAAAAAACTCAGTATCCTGCTCAGCCTCGTTTTCTCACAAGTCGCAATGGCCGCCGACATTAAAGTCGAAAATGCGTGGATGCGTGCCACCGCGCCTGGTCAAGAAGTCGCAGGAGCATTCATGAACATCACCAGCACTGATAACGCCAAGCTGGTTGGTGTAACTAGCCCGGCTGCGGGAAAACTGGAATTGCATTTCATGAGCATGGACAAAGGCGTGATGGAAATGCGCGAGGTTAAAGCCATCGACCTGCCTAAAGGCAAAACAGTGCAGCTCGCACCTGGCGGCTTACACATCATGCTATTTGATTTGAAACAGCCGATGAAGCAGGGTGAAACCCTGCCCATGATGCTGGATATCGTCACCGCCGACAAACATCACGAAAGCATCAAAGTTGACGTTAGCGTGCGCGATTTGGGCGGAAAATAATCACTAGCCCTGCACGCCTTGCCGCTTGAGGAATTCCTGTAATATCCGCAAGCGCATGGCACTGTCATTCATTTCCAATAAATCCTGTTTGGCGCGAGATTTGATGGGCAGACTTTCCGCCAGGCGGTAACCCAGCCAGGCGGCTTGTTCCGGGTGCGGTGGATTGGAAAAACGGGCTGCGCCGAGCTCCTGATAGATGGTGTCAAACACTGTGCTGCAAATATGAAATTCATTATCAACCAGCTGCGTAGGTTCAGCTGGCAACAACCGCACTTCTGCCATGATCAGGCCATCTTTAGCGACTTCACTGGCTTCAATTAAAAATCGCTGCCCACCTTGGGCGGTGATATTGAGTATACCTAATTGCGGCATATCCCAATCGGCGATACGTGCCAAGGTGCCGACTGCATGTGGCTGCGCCGGGGTGCCCACTTCCTCCCCTGACTGAATCAAACAAATGCCAAATGGCGAATTGTCTTTCATGCAGGTACGCACCATATCCAGATAACGTGTTTCAAATAACTTTAGTGGCAACAATCCGTCGGGATAGAGCACGGTATTTAACGGAAATATAGGAATAAGCAATTGTGGCGTGTGATACAACCGATCGAACACCAACGGTAATTTTTCTTTCAGCCAGCTCATCTGCTCTCTCCCCAACGCGCCATCAGCTCATGAGGCACATGCAATTGGTCCAATATCCGCGCCACCACAAAATCAACCATATCATCTATGCTTTGCGGATGATGATAGAAGCCGGGATTGGGTGGCAAGATCACCACACCCATGCGCGCAAGTTTGAGCATGTTCTCTAAATGCAATGCTGAATACGGCGTTTCACGCGGCACCAGTATGAGTTTGCGCTGCTCCTTGAGCATCACATCGGCCGCACGCTCAATCAGATTATCCGCCAACCCTTGTGCGATAGCCGCAAGGCTACCCATGGTGCACGGACAGACCACCATGGCATCGGCGGGATTCGACCCGGATGCCACAGGCGCAAACCACTCTTCACGCCCATATACGTGCAATTGACCTTCAGCTGCGCCGAAATGCCGGGTTAAAAACGCCTCCAGCTCATGAGCACGACTCGGCAAATCTAAATCCAGCTCTTGCTTAATCACAATTTGCGCAGTGCTGGATACGAGCAAATGCACCTTGATATCGGCACTCAACAAGCACTGTAACAAGCGTACGCCATAAGGCATGCCAGAGGCGCCAGTCCAGGCTAAAGTTACGCTACGCGGCGGAGGATGCATTAGATTCACTTTCTACCAAATAAGCCGCAATCAAGCCATTGCTTAAACCAAACACCCATGCTGCCAAGGCAAACACCGGACTTAAATAAAACACATTCACGCCAGGCATCAGCCACACCGACACCACAGCCAGCTGCGCGGCGATATGGGCAAATGCAGCTAACACGCTGAGGCTGACCATACCGAAATAGCGCTGCGGCAAATATCGTGCAATTGCCAATACAGCTAAACTCGCCAACGCACCACTTAAGCTTAATATAAATCCCGGGGTGAGAAAACTGCCCAATAAAATACTGCCCGCAACGACACGCAAACCTGTAACCCACGCCGCAGCACGCAAGCCATATTGCTGCAATACCAGCAGAGTCACGATATTTGCCAGGCCCGGCTTAACCCCGGGAATGGGTGACGGCAACGCCGCCTCCATCAGCATCAGCACGATAGCCAACGCCGCCATGTAGGCTATACGGTGATCTTCTGCTGTGGGTTTAATAGTTAAGACTGTCATATCGCCTTACTGCCCCTACGATTTCCACGCTCACCTGGTTAGGCAAGCATATCGCCGCTTCACCTTCATGGCTGATCCAGCCCTGACGTACACACAATTGCCTGGGACTGGGATCGCTCCTGACACGAGCACGATGATTATTAACTTCGACTTGAGTGATGCCTAATGGTCCTGGCACTGCCACCATAAACGGACGTACCAGCGATGCGGTCAAAAACACCTCACCACCGCGTTTAATCATAATTTTTTGCCCCGCGGGTGACAACCAGAAATGGCTAGCTAACATGACCACCAGCACCAGGCTTGATGCCAGCACCAACCAGTCTCCAGGTCTGATCATGGCGATATGGTTGCGTAACAATTAGCTTAACTCTCTATGCCGCACCAGGGTCTGCACATCTTGCTTGAATTGCAGGGCAAGTTGCTCAGTCAAATACACCGACCGATGCTGCCCGCCAGTACAACCTATTGCCACAGTCAAATAGGCGCGATTGTCACGGATAAAACAGGGCAACCATTTGCGGACATACTGGCCAATATCAGCCAGCATCTCGCCGACTTCGGTCGACGCCGCAAGAAACGCTATCACCGCCGTATCTCTCCCCGTTTGCGGGCGTAACACAGGGTCATAATGCGGGTTAGGCAAACAGCGCACATCGAAGACCAAGTCGGCATCGAGCGGTATGCCATGTTTGAAACCGAATGATGAAAACAACAATGTCAGTTTTGCGCTTTCCAGCACCATCATGTCGCGTATCCAGCTGCGCAATGTGTTTGCAGATAAATCACTGGTATCAATACGATGCGCTAATTGCGCAATATCATCGAGTCTGTCGCGTTCTAAAGCAATGGCATCTGGCAAAGTGATATCGTCATTACTCAGTGGATGACGACGGCGAGTTTCGGAGAAGCGCCGTACCAGAGTTTCGGTCTTGGCCTCCAGAAACAACAAACGCACATGCAGACGCTCGCGCAAATCCGCAACCAGTGCCGGCAAATGCTGATAGGAATCTCCACTGCGCGCATCGACGCTGATCGCCAGCTGGTGAAAGCCGTGCTGTGCCAGATAGTCTATGGTTTCATTTAACAATTTGGCAGGTAAGTTATCGACACAATAATAACCTGCATCTTCCAGCACATTTAATGCAATGCTTTTGCCCGAACCTGACAAACCACTAATGAGCACCAATTGCATGTTGTCATCATTCGATGCATTCATTGATTTGCCTGTAAAAAACTTTGTTGCCGTGCAATAAAATCTTCTGCGCTATTAATGCCACGCGCCCGCAAAATATAATTACGCGTGGCGACTTCGACCAACACCGCCAGGTTCCGCCCTGCAGCAACAGGGATGTAGACTTTATTGATTTCCACTCCCAAAATCGTTTCTGCTGTAGCTTCCATATCCAAGCGTGAGATTTTTTCTTGTGGCGCACCTGTTTGCGCCTGCAAATTAACGATGAGCTTCAGATTCTTCTTAAACTTCACCGCAGGCTCACCAAACAGCGTACGTATATTCAGCACACCCAACCCGCGCACCTCGAGAAAATCCTGCAGCATTGGCGGGCATTGCGCTTCCAATATACCGGGTGCAACTTTGTACAAATCAACCACATCGTCAGCAATCAATCTATGCCCACGGGTAATTAACTCTAACGCCAACTCGCTTTTACCTACCGCGGAGTTACCCGTTAACATCACCCCCAAACCATTAACTTCCAGCATCACGCCATGCACATTGACCGAATCTGCCAACGCATTAGTCAAATAATGCGACAGCACCGCCATGAGCTCTGGGCTGGCTTGTGGGGAAGTAAACAGGGGCGTGTTGGTACCTTGCGCTGCCGCCAAGAGCTGTGCTGGCACGGCCTCACCATTGGCGATAATGACCACAGCAAGTTCAGTTGCAAATAAATTAGCTATCGCCTGGGTTAACCCTGCATCACCTAACTGACGCAGATAATCCATCTCGGCACAGCCTAATACCTGAACGCGATTGGGATGAACAAAATTCAAGTGTCCAACCAATGCCAAAGAAGGTTTTTGTACGGTATCCCCGATAAGCTGCTTGTCACCCCCAGTTTCGCCTGTCACCCAGGTTAAATCCAGAGGTTTAGCGAGATCCGCATACATTTTGCTTACGGGTATGGTATTAATCATGGCGTCCAGTTTCTGATAACAGCAAGCGTGTCGTCAACGCTTGCGCTGGTGCACAACGCATCGCGCATCGCCTTATTACTAAACAATTGCGCTAATTCACTCAATATTTCCAGATGCAAATCCGTTGCTTGCGCAGGCACGAACAGGATAAACAATAAGCGTACGGGGATTTGATCGGGGGCGTCGAATTCTATGGGGGTGCGTAATCGAACGAATACGCCTGAAGCAGATTTTAGTCCTTTGATACGGCCATGCGGTATGGCAATACCTTGACCCAGACCCGTTGAACCTAATTTCTCTCTTGCCAACAAACTATCCAACACCAGCTTAGTGGCAACGCCTGACTCTGCGCTTAACAACTGCCCTACATGTTCAAATAACTGTTTTTTACCTTCCGTTTCCACATCCAACAGGATGCGATTAACGGAAAGTAATGGCACTAACTGATTCATAAAATAAACGAATTACTCTTCTTCAGCTTCAACCACAGCTTGATGTTTGATACCGCCATTGGGTTGATGCGTAGAGCTGAGTTTTTCTTTATGTTTGACCACTTGACGATCTAACTTATCTGCCAAAGCATCTATCGCGGCATACATATCCGCATCTTCCGCTTGTACAAAAATATCTTTCCCGCTCATGTGTACATTAGCCTCAACACTATGCTTCAGCTTCTCGACAGTCATAATAACGCTGACATCGATCACGTGATCGAAATGGCGCTTGATGCGTTCCATCTTAGTAGTCACATACTCACGAATTGCTGGGGTAATTTCCAGATGATGACCGGTAATTTTGAGGTTCATAATATTCCCTTTCACTTGCTGGTTATAGCGCTTTGCGCTGGTTGGCGGGAGGGATTTGCAAAGCTTCTCGATACTTGGCAATGGTACGTCTTGCAACATTAATCCCTTGCTGAACGAGCATCTCTGCTATCTTCCCGTCGGATAAAGGCTTCTTAGTATTTTCCGCGCTAATCAGTTGCTTAATTAACGCACGAATTGCCGTCGCTGAGCAAGCGCCACCTGCATCAGTACTTACATGGCTACCAAAAAAGTATTTTAATTCAAAGATACCCCGGGGCGTCATCATAAACTTCTGCGTGGTCACTCGCGACACAGTCGACTCGTGCAGCTCAACAATATCAGCAATTTCACGCAATACCAAGGGGCGCATGGCGACTTCACCATGCTCAAAAAAATGTTTCTGCCGGTCAACTATACATTGCGTCACCCGCAATATCGTATCAAAACGCTGCATGATGTTCTTAATCAGCCACTTAGCTTCCTGCAACTGGCCCGACAAATGTTGATGATTCACATCGCGGTTGCGCGATAAAATATCCGCATACATTTGATTAACCCGCAATTTTGGCATGGCTTCCGAGTTCAAACTCGCTACCCAGCGTCCTTTGACTTTTTTAACGATGACATCAGGAATGATATAACGCGTATCTGAGGTGCCAAATGCCTCACCTGGGCGCGGATTTAATTGCTGGATCAGACTTTGCGCCGCTCCCAAAGCAACATCATCGCAATGCAGTTTGCGCTTTAACCCGGCATAATCATGCGCGCCCAACGCCGCCAATTCATGCGCTGCAATTTGTTGCGCCAGCGCCAGGTGTGGAACATCTGCGGGCAAAGCACGCAACTGCAAGAGCAAACATTCTGCCAAATCACGCGCACCTACGCCCGTTGGTTCCAGATTTTGCAATTGTTTTAGCGCAATCTGCAAATCATCTAAATCAACATCCAGCTCTTCTGGCAGCATTGCCAGTATCTCGTCCAGCGTCTGGGTTAAATAGCCAGCCTCATTCAAATCATCTATCAACAGTGCCACCAAGCGCTTGTCGCGCTCGGATAGCTGGGTGAGATTCAATTGCCACAACAGATGATCACGCAACGGCGGCTCATCCTGCGCAGTGGCCTGCGGCTCAAAATCTTCATCAAGGTCATCACCCGAGCCATAATTCGGCGTTTCATCCCAATCCAGATCAGTGAGTTCACGTGGCGCGGCTTCAACAGGCGTTTCACTCACGCTTTCCTGCGTCGCGGAAGTGGTCTCAAACTCAGCCGTGTGTGGCGTGCCATCATCGATACTGTCGACACGCTCTAGCAGCGGGTTTTCTTGCACCATCAGCTCCAGCTCTTGATTCAGCTCCAGCGTCGACAGTTGCAACAAGCGTATAGACTGCTGCAATTGTGGCGTAAGCGTGAGGCTCTGCGATAGTTTAAGTTGTAAACCTTGTTTCATATTAAAGTCTGAAATGCTCGCCTAGATAAACTCGGCGCACACTTTCATTATGGATAATTTCATCTGGATTACCTGCAGCCAACACCGTACCGTCGTTAATAATATACGCGCGATCACAAATACCCAGGGTTTCACGCACATTGTGATCCGTAATCAAAATACCGATGCCGCGCTCGGTCAAAAACCGTATCAATTTTTGAATATCTATCACCGCAATCGGGTCTATCCCCGCAAACGGCTCATCCAACAGCACAAAACGCGGATTCATCGCCAACGCCCGCGCGATCTCCACACGTCTGCGCTCACCACCCGACAGACTCATTGCTGCAGCATCACGCAGATGCTCAACATGCAAATCAGCCAATAAACTTTCCAAATGCTGCTCAACTTCTATATCACTGTAGTTCTTCAGTTCCAAAATTGCACGGATATTTTGTTCCACTGTAAGCTTGCGAAAAATCGATGCTTCTTGCGGCAAATAGCTCAAACCCAAACCCGCGCGCTTATGTATAGGCAGAACACCGATGTCCACATCGTCTAACTGTATCATCCCGCCATCGAGCTTGACCAAGCCCACTATCATATAAAAACACGTGGTTTTGCCTGCACCGTTAGGACCTAACAGCCCCACCACTTCACCGCTACGCACTGTCAATGACACGTCCTTCACCACCAGCCGTGACTTATAACTCTTTTTGAGATGGCTGATTTTCAGCTCGCTCATGGCTGCACCGATGGTTGCGCTTGTCCGGGTTGCAAAGGCAGTGATGGACGGACTGCTGGCTGTGTTTCGGTTTTTATTTTAGGTTGAATGACCGCGCGTACACGACTAGGTGGCGCAGTTGGATTGCGTGCCGCTTGTGTTGGATCATTCTTGGCTTCAAACACTTCTGTGACGGTGTTATAAGTCATAGCATGTCCGCGCAGCTCATTTCCGCCTTTTTTCAATTGCGCATTGCCAGTCAGATACACCATATTCGCTTTGCTATCCATATCAATGCGGCTGGCATAACCCTCAACATACTCATCTACCTTGTCACGCTTTTGGCGGAAATAGACCGGATTACCATAGGCTACGGCTTTGTTAAACCCTTCACCACTTTCGCTGACTTCAACTTTGTCCGCACGCAACAACGTCGTACCCTGAATCAGGATCACATTGCCTACATACATGCTGGTCTTGTGTATGTCATCTACAGTCACGCTATCCGCTTCCAGATTAACTGGCTTGGTTCTATCCGCCAATTCCGCATTGGCACTCTGCGCCAATAGCAGACAAATGATGGCAATAGGTAGTTTACTTAATAGGTTCATAACGGGCTTTAACTTTATTGGTCAGTCGCAAAATACGAGTTTGATTGTTCAATTCTAACCCGCCTGCGGTCATTTGTATGGATTTACCTACCACATGGACTAATTTATTAGTCCGCACTATCCGCGCGTCCGGGATTGCTTCCAAATACTCGGTAGTCAACGTCAGGGGGCCTTGCGCATCATGCGCATCGCGCACTAACACCACATTACCCATAAAATTAACCTGTTTACCCTTGGCTGTCACGAAACCTTGGTTAGCCCGTATATCGGCGCTGCCCTGGTGATCATCATGCGCCACCAAATGCGGTTGACGCAACGTGGTAGTGTCATCATCCAGAAAATGTTCCGCATGGTCGGCACGTAAGGTATAAATCACCAATCCCGCCAGATTGGTACGCGACACAACGAATTGCTCAATAATATAGTCCGCTATGTGCCGCTCTTTGGAAAGCAAATTGGAACGCGGCGACTGCACCACAAACTGTAGCCAGACGGTCAACCCCGCTACAATTGCCAGCATTCCCAACGGAAACCAATAGAGCGGACGATTGTTCATTTCAAATAGGTCGCCAATAAATCGGCATAGGTATTCTGCGCACGCATGATGAACTCACACGCCTCACGCACTGCGCCACGCCCGCCTTCACGCCGTGTCACCATGTGCGCATAACGCTGCACTTCGGGCGGCGCAGCAGGTACGCTAATCGCCAAACCACAACGAATTAATATCGGCAAATCGATCACATCATCGCCCATGTACGCAGTTTGTTCCGGTGTCAACGCCAGTTTTTCCAGCAAATGCCGATATGCATCAAGTTTGTTTTCCACGCCTTGGTAAAGATGATGGATACCCAGATTTTTTGCACGATGAGCCACTAGAGAGGAATTACGTGCGGTAATAATCGCCGTTTCCACGCCGGTTTGTTTGAGCATTCTCAGCCCAAGTCCATCCAGCGAATTAAATGCTTTGTATTCTTTGCCATCATCACAAAAAAACAGACTACCGTCAGTCATGACACCATCGACATCAAATATCGCCAAACGTATGGGTCGTGCTCGTTGATAGATAGGGTTCATTTACACCACTCCCGCCCGTAATAAATCCAACATGTTTAGTGCCCCTACCAACTTACCCACCTCATCAACCACGAGCAAGCCATTGATATTGTGCTGTTGCATCTGCTCTACCGCCACCACAGCCAGCTGACTGGATTCGATACAGCGAGGGTTAGCCGACATCACGTCGCGCACCACTGCGGTACGCACGTCGATATTTTTAGCCAGCACACGGCGCAAATCGCCATCAGTAACAATACCCGACACTTGCCCCGTCCCATCCGCTACCGCTGTCATGCCCAGACCCTTGCTGGTCATCTCCAGCAATGCCGCTGGTAACAATGCATCCGCAGTCACTGTGGGTAATTCATCACCCTGATGCATAATGTCACGCACATGAACCAGCAAGCGCCGACCCAACGAACCACCAGGATGGGTACGGGCAAAATCTTCAGAACCAAACCCACGCGCTTCCAGCAACGCGATCGCCAGCGCATCACCCAATGCCAATACCGCTGTGGTACTGGCGGTCGGCGCGAGGTTAAGCGGACATGCCTCTTGCGCCACACTGGCGTCAAGGTGCACATCGGATTCACGCGCCAGGGTTGAATTCGGGTTTCCCGTCATCGCGATCAGACGCGCGCCACGGCGTTTGATCAACGGCACGATGGTCACCAACTCCGCGCTTTCACCCGAATTCGACAACACGATACACACATCCTCATGGGTAATCATACCCAAATCACCATGACTCGCCTCACCAGGGTGGACAAAGAAAGCAGGGGTGCCGGTACTGGCAAAGGTCGCCGCAATTTTATTGCCTATATGCCCCGATTTGCCCATGCCGCTCACTACCACACGTCCACGGCATGCCAGTATCAACTGCATCGCGGCAATAAACTTTCCATCCAGACGTTCACCCAGCGCCAATACTGCATCAGCCTCTATACGCAGTACGCGCTTGGCCAATTCCAGGCTGGCGGATTCATCAATCTTTATGGTGGGTAAATTAGGCATGGCGGTTATATCATTCAATAGATTGTGTATTTTAGCATTAGTGTTGCGACTAATCAGCAAAACCCTTGCACGCAATCTCAGTTGCCTCTAATCTTGAGGCTATGCACTCTACTTTAAGCCTGATCATCCTGTTGTTAGCCGCTGCCGTTGTGGTCTCGGCGCTGTTTCGCGCCTGGCGTTTGCCGTCCATGCTGGGCTTCTTATTAGTCGGCATCATCATGGGCCCGCACGCACTTAACTGGCTGCCCGACAGTGCTGAAACCCGCCATTTAGCCGAATTCGGCGTCGTGTTCCTGATGTTTAGCATAGGGCTGGAATTCAGCCTGCCCAAACTCAGAGCGATACGCACCACGGTATTTGGCTTCGGCGGCGCACAAGTGCTGAGCTTTATTCTGGTCACCATACTCATCACCAGCAACGTCGGCTTGCCATGGACGACGGGCTTGGCGATCGGTGGCGCACTGGCGATGTCTTCCACCGCCATAGTCAGCAAAATGTTGGCAGAAAAACTCGCACTGCAATCTGAACATGGCAAGCAAATGATCGCCGTGCTGTTATTTCAGGACCTCGCTGTCGTACCGCTGCTTATTCTCACGCCCACTCTGGCAACGGGTGGCGAAGATTTATGGCTTGCGCTACTCACTGCGGGCGGCAAAGCCGTGGTGGTGTTGTTGCTGTTGCTATTCGTTGGACAAAAACTGATGCGCCCCTGGTTTAGCTGGGTTGCCAGCCATAAATCATCTGAGCTATTCATGCTAAACGTGCTGCTCATCACTCTCGGACTGGCTTACCTGACCGACCAGGCCGGCTTGTCATTGGCGCTGGGCGCATTTTTAGCGGGCATGCTGATTTCAGAAACCGAATTCCGCTACCAGGTGGAAGACGACATCAAACCATTCCGCGACGTATTGCTCGGGCTGTTTTTTGTCACCATCGGCATGCTGCTGGATCTGCACGAAGTCGCCAACCATTTATTCGGCGTAACCAGCATTTTAATCGCACTCATCGTCACTAAAACCGCCATCGTCTGGGCTATCGGGCGCGCCTTCGGTAACGACTCGCACGTCGCCACTCGCACCGCGCTGGGTTTAGCCCAGGCAGGTGAGTTCGGCTTTGTGCTGTTGGCACAAGCCGGCGGATTGAATTTGATCACAGGCGCGCCTATGCAAATCGTGCTTGCCGCCATGGTGCTATCGATGATGATAGCGCCGCTCATTATCCAGAACAGTGACCGTATCACCCGTCGCTTGTGCGGTGGCGAGTGGGCAGGACGCGCACGTGAGTTACACGACATTGCCATCAGAAGCATGAACGCCGATGCCCACCTTATCGTCTGCGGTTACGGTCGTAGCGGGCAGAATCTGGCGCGCCTGCTCGAATCCGAAGATATCGCATATATCGCACTCGACGCCGACCCCGCCCGGGTCAAAGCTGCTTCAGCGGCAGGTGAAAGCGTGGTATTCGGTGACGCGTCCAAGCGTGAAGTATTGATGGCAGCAGGTTTAAACCGTGCACGGGGTATGGTCATCACCTTTGCTGACTTGCACGCCTCGATGAAAATCCTCAGCCTGGTGCAAGAAATCCGTCCCGACCTTCCCGTCATCGTTCGCACCCATGACGAAACCGATTTAGACGCGCTCAAAATCGCAGGCGCTGCCGCAGTCGTACCTGAAGTGTTGGAAGGCTCACTCATGCTTGCCTCGCACGCGCTGCTATTATTGGGCGTGCCATTAAGCCGCGTGCTGAAAAAACTGCGCAACGTCCGCGAACAACGTTATGGTTTACTGCGTGGATTCTTCCGCGGCGCGACCGATGAAGATGAGCAACTCAGCGAAACTGCGCAACCGCGCCTGCGTTCCGTATTGATCACGGAGCAAGCTGACGCCGCAGGTAAAACTATCGCCGACACGAAAATCATCGAATTTGGTGTAGAAGTCCTCGTCGTCCGCCGCCGCAACATCCGCGGGCTGGATCCACAGCCGGACATGCAAATTCACGCAGGTGATGTACTGGTATTGCGCGGCATACCAGAAAATCTGGCAATAGCGGAAAAATACCTGTTACAGGGCGAGTAGCCAGGCTACACCCCTGCCAGAAAATCTCCCACCGTCGCATAGCGCAAGCGCACGCGCAGCTCTCGTTTCATCCGCTGATTCAGCATACGCCGCGACTCGCTCATGAACGACATCTGGATGGCAGACAGGCGCGCTAACGCCTGTTCACGGCTGATAACTACAGGTATGGGTAAATCATAAGCCACCGCCACTTGCGCGAAGTACGCGCCCATTTTCAGTTCGCTATCATCACTGGCATGGTAAACACGGCAGCTTGCGCCACGATATAAAGCCGCAACAGCAATTCGTGCAAGATCATCGGCATGAATGTGGTTAGTGTAAACATCGTCTTCCGCACACAATACTGGCGTGCCGCGATGCAAACGTTCTATCGGCAAACGCTCCGCCGCATAAATACCAGGCACACGCAATATCGAAACGCGCGCACCTGTTTGCCGGGCAAATTGTCGCACCTGCTGTTCGGCATCGACTCTGCGCAGCGCGCGTGCATTGACAGGATGCGGCGTGCGGGTTTCATCTATCCACGAGCCCGCACAATCGCCATAGACGCCACTGGTACTGATATAAATCAGCCGCTGCACGCCGTGCCGTGCCAGCACTGCCAATAAATGCCGAGTACGCGTATCGGTTTCCCCTGCCCCGGGCGGGGGAGCAAAATGCAATACCGTATCCGTCAGCCCGGCAATTCGGGTTAAACTGCGCTTATCGTCCAGGTTCGCCAGCACCGGGGTAATGCCCGCCGCACGTAATGATATGGCCGCATCAGTTGAACGTACCACACCAAATACGCGATAATACGGCATAAGCAATTTGGCAGTACGCATTCCGACATCGCCGCAACCCACGATTAATACACGTTTACTTGAAAGTACCCTATGTCGCATCAAATCACCATCCAGCCCAGCGGGCACACATTAATTGCCGAGGACGGCGAAACCATCCTTGCCGCCGCCTTGCGCGAAGGCTTCATGTTACCTTATGGTTGCCGTAATGGAGCATGCGGTAGCTGTAAAGGCAAAGTCACCGCAGGTGAAATCGACTACGGCGAATTTCAATCCAGCGCCTTGACCGATGCCGACATTGCCGCAGGCAAGGCGTTATTCTGCGTCGCCTGCGCCACCAGCGACATCAGCATCGAGTGCCGCGAAGTCGGGGCTGCCAAAGACATACAAATCAAAACGCTGCCTTGTCGTGTACATAAGATGGAAAAACTCGGGCACGACGTCATGGGACTATCGCTCAAACTGCCGGCCAGCGAGCGCATGCAATTCCTCGCGGGGCAATATATCGACATCCTGCTTAAGAATGGCAACCGCCGCAGCTTCTCGCTCGCCAACGCGCCACATGACGATGCATTATTACAGCTGCATATCCGCCATGTACCCGGCGGCGAATACACTGAACATGTATTCAACACCATGAAAGAAAAAGATATCTTGCGCATAGAGGGCCCGCTGGGCGGATTTTTCCTGCGCGAAGACAGCGACAAACCGATAATTTTTATTGCTGGCGGCACGGGCTTTGCACCGATCAAAGCAATGATAGATCACGCACTGCACCATCACGCCAACCGCGAAATGGTGCTGTATTGGGGCGCACGGGAATTGCGTGATTTATATCTGCCGCATCTGGCATCAAAATGGCAACAGGAAAATCCCAATATCACTTTTATCCCTGTGCTCGCAGCGCCCAATGCAGATGATGCATGGCCAGGACGCACAGGTTTGGTGGTTGACGCGGTGTTGCAGGATTTCCCCGATTTATCGGGTTATCAAGTCTATGCCTGTGGCGCACCTGCCATGGTCGAAGCCGCTCAGAATGGCTGCTTACAACATGGACTGCCTGAAGCAGAATTCTATGCAGATGCGTTTTTGTATCAGTCGAATAACGCAGCAAGTTAATCTCAGCCATTCTGGAGCGTGCGCGTATGAAAACCCCTATCTCATCCCCGCGCTTCAAAAAATGGTCACGTCGTTTGGTGATCGCCACGCTGCTGTTCTGAGCCATTGGCTTTTCCATCATGCCAACGGTCTGCGCCAACTCGCATTTGAGCGCTTATTGAAAGTGCAAAAGCTCATGCTCGCCAACATTAAAATCAGTACGGATGGTTTACGCGACCTCACCATTAAACGTGTGCAAGGTGCAAAAGAATATTTACTGAAAACAGGCGCAATCGAAGCTACCCGTATTTTTATTACTACCGCGAAAGCCGAAACCGAAGAACAGAAAAAACTTCCAGATAATCGCGTAGATTTTATCTTAGGTAGCCATTAATTTTTTCCATCCAGCAAGCCCCAGCTCACGCAGGGTTTGCATGTTTTTCTCGTAGATTTCATCCGCCTCGGGAAAAGCCGCCACTGCACGATCTATGCTGTCTTCACGCAACAAGTGCAACATCGGGTAAGGTGAGCGATTAGTGTAATTGGCGATATCATCAGCTTCAGTATCTGCAAATTGATATTGCGGATGGAAGCTGGCGATTTGCAAGGCGTCGTTAAATTCAGGCTCTGCCGCCGCTCCATCGGCCACATCGAGGAAATCGTTGTAATCCAGAAAATCCGTGAGTACCCACGGATGGATAAGCAAGGTGGTGTCGACTTCATCAGGATCCGCCGCCATCAGAAAATCCAGCTCCTCCAATAAATCATCCAGCAAGGCAGCTTCAGTTTTAGCCGTGCTGACCACATAACGAATTTGCTGTTTAACATGCACTGCTTTGGCAAACGGGCAGAGGTTCAGGCCAATAACTGCTTTTTCCAGCCAGTCTTGCGTGTCTTTAATAATTTGTGCGTTTTCCAAGCTCATATTCAGTCCTTTTTGTAACGGCAAATGCCCTGTCAACAAAACTCAATCGCTATTCGTTATACTGACCATGCTGGGATCATAACTCAGCATCATTTTAATTAATCCACTGGAGGTTTTATGAATAAAGTTCTCGCAGCATTAATCATGTCCGCTGTATTATCCGCCACTTCTTTCGGCGCACTTGCTAAAACTGCACAACAAGAAAAAATGGGCACCTGCAATAAAGATGCTGCTGCCAAAAGCCTGAAAGGCGACGAGCGCAAAGCCTTTATGAAATCATGCCTGTCCAACAAACCCGCAGTTGCCGCCACCCCGGCTACCCCAGCTGTTGAGGCTAAACCACAAAACGCCATGACCACCTGCAACAAAGCTGCGGATGGCAAAAAAGGCGACGAGCGCAAAAAATTCATGAGTTCATGCCTGAAAGCCAAAGGCCCTGAAAACATGAAGTAAAGTAGCACGAGGATGGCATGTTGCCATCCTCAAATCCAGCGCCGTACTCGCTGACAATAATCAGTATAAACATCACCAAATTTAGCCGTCAGATGCGCCTCTTCATGTGCGATGACCGCGTAGCGCATTACCACCCACACCAATGGCGCAAAAAACAACGGCCATATCGTCCCCATCAGCATCATCACCGCGAGATACGCAATGACATCGGCCAGGTAAATCGGGTTGCGCGAAAAAGCAAATGGCCCTGTGGTCACCAGGCTCGACACGCCTTTATACGGATTCACCGTGGTGTGATGCCGCCAGATAGTCAATGCCGCCCACAACATCAGCGCAAAACTTATCGCCAATACTATCCAGGCTCCTTGCTGCATTGCCGCACCTGTTGTAAATCCCAAGGGCACTATGCGCTCCAGCCACCAGCTCACACCCAACCCTGCTGCATAAACCAGCGGTGGTGGTGCAAGCGTACGTGGGCGTTCGGTTAAATCTGCCATGCTCTATCCTCATTAAAAACAGCCCGCGCATTTTGCGTGGTCGCTTGTATTATCGTTGCCAATGGCACGCCTCGCAAATCCGCCAGCACTTGCGCAATTTGCGGAATGTATTCGGGGCTGTTGCGCTGCCCATGCGCCCAGATAGGCGACATATCGGGGGCGTCAGTTTCCAGCACGATACTCCCCAGCGGCAATTCTGCTGCCAGTTTGTGCAGATTAGTCGCTCGCGGATAAGTCATCGCGCCGCCAAAACCGAGTTTGAAACCTTGTTTAATAAATGCCTCGGCTTGCTGTGTGCTGCCACTAAACGCATGGGCAATACCCCGATGGATATTGAATCGGCGCAACTGCTGCATGACTTCATCATTGGCACGACGACTATGCAGCAACACTGGCAAGTCAAATTCACCCGCGATTTTTAATTGCTCGGCAAAGTAATATAACTGCTGCGTCATATCGACATCACGCACAAACATATCCAGCCCGATCTCACCTATGGCCACCGGGCGCTCCGCCACCACTGCCGACCGTAACGCACTCAAATCTTCGGGCTGATGCTGCATGGCGAAAATCGGATGCAGGCCCAGCGCAGGAAGACATTGGGGATAGGTGGCACAGGTTGTCTTTACCGCAGCAAAGTTATGCGCACTCACCGCAGGCACGATAATACGCTCCACTCCCAACGCCAGTGCTCGCGCCACCACCTCGGCACGGTCGGCATCAAATTCAGTCGCATCAAGATGGCAGTGCGTATCTATCATGATAGTTAAGCAAATTGGAATGGCTATAGTTTACGCGTTTAACTGACTGATTTGCGTTAAAACACTACGCACAGGCGCAGGAATTGCCGCTTGCAATGCATCTGCCACACTCAACCAGCGCCCGCTATTTTCCTGTATCGTCAGCGGCAGACTCACCACATCGACCCAGTGCGGTGTAATCATCAGACTAAAATGGGTAAATACATGCTTAAAAGCAGGCAGTTCATGTATCGCTGTGGTTTGCAATTGCCACTCATCGCGGCATGTTGTCAGCACATCAGCACCCATATCCAGCTCAGGGAAACTCCACAGCCCGCCCCAAATACCTGTCGGCGGGCGTTGCTGCAGCCATATCCGCCCGGCATGATGCAGGATAACGAAGCGCGTGGTTTTGTGGGGAATAGCTTTTTTCGGTTTCGGTGTGGGTAATGTTGCAACTTGTTGCGTAGCCAGTGCAACACAACTGCTCGCAACGGGGCATGCCTCACAACGCGGGCGACCGCGAGTACACAGCGTTGCACCCATATCCATGAGAGACTGAGTGTAATGGTCAACGTTGCCACTCGGCAATAATGACTCTGCTAGCGCCCACAAACGCGTCTCTACCGCTTTTTCACCAGAATACCCAGCGATGCCGAATTGCCGTGTTAGCACACGTTTAACATTACCATCGAGTATCGCCGCACGCGCACCAAAACAAAATGCTGCAATAGCAGCCGCAGTCGAACGCCCTATACCTGGCAGACTGACTATATCCGCTATCTGGGTTGGGAACGCGCCATTAAAATCAATCATTACCCGTTGCGCCGCTGCATGCAAATTACGCGCGCGCGAGTAATAGCCCAGGCCGCTCCAGTGCGCCAGCACTTCATCCTGCGATGCTGCGGCCAGGCTCACCAAATCGGGAAAGCGCGCAACAAAACGTTGGTAATAGGGAATGACTGTTGCCACCTGAGTTTGCTGCAGCATGATTTCAGACAGCCAAACCCGATAGGGTTCACGACTATTTTGCCAAGGCAAATCGTGGCGCCCGTGCAGGCGCTGCCAGCCGATTAATTTGTCGGCAAAATCAGACATACCCAAAGCACCTTAAATCATATACATTAAGCATCATTTCCCTTGTTTGGTTCCACTATGCACAACACTGACCTCACCCGCACGATACTGGCGATTTCCTTTATCGTCGGGCTCACTGCCGCCAGCTTATGGATATTACGGCCATTTTTACCCGCGACCTTATGGGCGGTCATGATAGTCATTGCCACTTGGCCGCTGATGATAAAAGTTCAGGCGCGGTTAAATAACAGGCGCAGCCTTGCTGTGTTAGTCATGACGGGCCTGGTGGTGCTGGTGTTTGCGCTACCACTGACAATGGCGATTACCACTATTGTACAAAATGTCGACCTCATTACTGCTGCCGCCAAATCCTTGTCTAATGTGTCTACCACACCACCAGACTGGTTAGTACGACTCCCTTACATCGGCGCGCAAGCTGCACAAACCTGGCACAACATTGCTGCTACAGGGACTCAGGAGTTTACCAGCAAAGCTGCACCTTATGCGGGCGTTGTCGCCAAATGGCTGCTTGCGGAAGCGGGGAGCTTTGGCATGTTATTCGCGCACTTTCTGCTCATGACTGCATTGGCAGCGGTGATGTATACCTACGGCGAAAGTGCAGCAGCCAGCATTAAAAAATTCGCCCACAGACTGGCCGGTGAACGCGGCGTGCAAGTCACGGTAACCGCCAGCCAGTCCATACGCGCGGTAGCGTTAGGCGTAGGGGTGACCACTATCATTCAAACACTGCTTAGCGGCCTAGGTCTGGTCATCACTGGCGTGCCCTTTGCCGCGGTACTCACCGCGGTCATATTCATGCTCTATATTGTCCAAATTGGTTCCGTGCCGGTACTCTTGCCCGCCGCTATCTGGTTATATTGGCAGGGTGATACCGAATGGGCGATTTTCTTGCTGGTATGGATGGTAATCGTTACCAGCCTGGATAATTTCCTGCGCCCTTACTTGATAAAACAAGGTGCAGATTTGCCTATGTTATTAATATTGGCCGGTGTAATCGGTGGCTTATTGAGCTTTGGGCTAGTCGGAATTTTTGTTGGCCCGGTAGTTCTGGCGGTAAGCTATACGCTGTTACAAGCCTGGGTGAATGAGCCACATACGCTTAAATGATCGACAATATGGCCTGGCCAACTTCAGTTAGCCAGGCCATACAATTTACCAGGTGTAATCCACACTCAAATACGCTGAACGTCCCATCCCTGGCAATTGCCCTCCGACAGCGATAACACTGTTGGATACACGGTTGATGCCGCCCAGATGGTCGTAATACAGCGCGTCGAATACGTTTTCCACACCCGCCGATACCCGCCATGATTTGTCTGCCTGCCAGCGGGTACGCAAATTCATGATGGCGTAACCGCTGGTTGGCAACTCTTGATTGTAAGCAGCCACATCATTCTGACGTTGGGCGATATTTAACTCGACACGATTCGTCCAATGGCCGATCTGATGCTCGCCATACAAGCGTGCGCTCAATGGCGCGATACGATATAAATTATCACCATTATCCAGATTCTTGCCGCGTACGTAACTCAACGTGCCACCCAGGGTAATCGCCGGGGTAATTGCATACGCACTGGCTAAATCGATACCGTATAACTCGGCGTTAATATTCTGATATTGCAATACGGGTTTGCCACTGATAAGCACCCCAGTGGATGTGCCCTGGATGTAATCGGTGACGCGGTTGTAGTAGAGCGTAGGTTTAAATTGCCAGACAGCCGTTTTCCATTCGGTCGCGACAGTAATCTGGTTAGACACTTCGGGCTTGAGGTTAATATTACCCAGGTAGCTATAACCATCTGCCTGCCCCGCGCTGGATTGTTGCGACGACCATAGGTAACGTTCCAGAATACTGGGCGAACGGGTTTTACGTGCCAAACCGAATTCGTAGCTTTGTACAGCACTGGCCCGATATTTAGCCAGCAACGTGGCATCGACGTTGTAGTCGGTACGTTGATGATCTAACGCATTGAAGTTAGGCTGGACTAACTGGCTGACTGAACTGGTTGCACTGTAGCCATAAACGATGTCATCAGTATTCATGCTCACGCGGTCGCCGCGCATTCCGGCTAACAGTGTCCAATCTTGGGCAATCGCACCCAGCCACTCGCCATAAAGACCTAATCTGTCGCGACGACTGTTGTTAAACATATCCTTGCGCGCGCCGCCGACAACTTGCGAATATGCGTTGAAGTCGTTGGTCAGATATTCCGCGCCATATTTAAAATTGCCGATTTTGCTGCCCAGTGTCACGCCTATGTTTTTACTATTCGCCGGCGCATACATTTTCATCCCAGTGTTTGCCCTCAGGCTGTAGTTATCCATCAGATGATCAATGTCATGGACATAAACACGCGCCTCAACTGCACCCAACCCAGTGTTGCCCAGGTAGCTCAGGGCTATTTTGTTTGCGTCGTCTTTAATCATATCCATAGGCAACGCAGGCGTGCCAGCATCACGCGTATTATGCTGACCAACATCCAGTCGAATTTGTCCTGACTCAAGCTGATGCGCCCAGTAAATATCATGACGTGTAGTTGTAAAACCCGTGTCTGCCACTGTGCCGCGCGGAGTATCATAATTTTTGGCATGTATATTTTCGCCACGATAGCCAAAACTAGTAGTCTGGTTAGCCACGCCTGCAGCCGCACCGATATTGGTCGCATCGTTACCGCTGGCATAACCCGCGTGCAGCTTCACTTGCGAGGCGAGCTTGTCGTCTTTGGCAAAAACAGCTGGCGCAGAGTTAGCGATCACCGTACCCGCAATGCTGTCACCGCCTTGTGACACGGGGGTGATCCCGGCAATAACTTCGAGCTGGCCCAGACTATCCACAGGCGCATAATGTAATGGCGGATCCATGTGGTTCGGGCAAGCCGGGGTAATATCCATCCCATCCACTTTTACTCTGACACGTTCATTAAACAAACCGTGCACTTGCACGATACCGGTTTGCGCGCCATTGCGCGCCACTGCGGCACCTGGCACCTGCCTTAATAATTCAGCGACATCCTGGCCATTATCACTCGCTAAGCCATCGGTATTAATGTCAGTCACATTGGTATTTTTCGGGCTCTTGCCCACGACAATAAGATCAGGAAGCTGATAGCTATCCGCGATGGCCACAACTGGCATCGTCATGCAAACTGCTATCCATAATGAGTGATGTTTGAACGCCATAATACCCTCTGCATATTAAAGTCCGCCAATATACTGAGGGAACCGAATAAACGGAATGTGGCAAATTGTCGCAGAGATATTTCTCTTGGCTATCCGTGGTGGCTATTACGCGCTTAAGTAGCTACCAATACTTAGGGTATTTTGCATCTCTACTCACATTGTTATAAATCAATGCCACTGCAACCAACATTATCGCTCCGACCAAAGTCGGAAATAACAAAAAACCCCAGGCGGGCTGTGTTAAAAATATAATAACCGGATTAGAACCTGCTGGTGGGTGTACGGTACGAGTTAGCATCATCATCATAATGGCCGCACCTACTGCCAGCGCGACTACCCACCAGTGCATGCCAAATACACTCAAGCAAATCAGCCCCACCAGTGAGCTGAGCACATGCCCCAGCACAACATTACGTGGTTGAGAAAAAGGCACATCGGGATAGCCAAATACCAGCACGCACGATGCACCGAATGAACCCAGCAATAGCGCAGTTGAAAAATAATCGGTAAATATCGCCATCACCGAGATCGCCAGAAAGCCACCCAATCCGGCTAACAATATTGCCTTGCTCGATGCCAATGGTGGCAGCTGTGCACCATCACCCCTGAATTTTTTAATAAACAACATAATATCCCCTATTCTTAACTTGAAGTGACTGACCACATCCCTGGCATACCAACATACCCGCTGAGTGCTTGTATACGTGACAGCCAGTCAGTCACAGATGAGTATTCGTCGACTTGCACCCCCCCTTCACCTGCCAATGCGATATAAGGATACATGGCGATATCGGCAATACTAATATGCTCTAATGCCAGCCAATCGTGTTGTGACAAGCGCATTTGCATCAGCGCCAACAAACTATGGGTAATTTGTTGTGCCTCACTTTCATTGATAACGCGTCCAAATTTATGTAGCAAGCGTAATGCATTTGGTCCGTGCGTCACCTCATTCGCCGCTGTCGATAACCAGCCCATCACTTGTGCAAGTTCAGCCGCATCATCAGGCAACCAGTTTGCATCACCATAACGCTTGGCGAGATAAACCAATATTGCCTGGCTATCTCGTATCACCAGCTCACCATCCTGCAACACGGGTACTTGTCCGTATGGATTTTTCAGCAAAAAATCTGGCGACTTCTGTTCCTGATTCTCCCGCTGCAATACGATACTCTGGTATTTCAAACCTAATAAAGACAGCAGCAATCTGACCTTGTGACAATTCCCCGATACTGGAAACTCATATAACGTAAGCATCTTTCACCCCTTACTCATCATGTAATTCACTATCCGAAGAAGGCTGCAACTTCATCTTCGGTATCCTCGCTTTGCAATTACCATAGACTTGTTCCACATGCACTCGCACATAACGATGTGCCAGCGGAAAAATATCATCATATGCCGCTACGCTATCAACAATTTCAGCACGGCCATTAACACGCACTCTAGTGCGTGACTCAAAATCAATAAATAGCATACCGATATGCCCATTGACGATCATATTACCTAACGAGTTGTACAACTTATTGCCGCGATAATCCGGGAATATCATGGTCTGACTATCTATCACTTTAACCAATGGATAAGCTTGTCCAGCACTATCGACTTCACGCCCACGAAAACTACAATCACACTCACCCTGATTATTTGCTGTGGCAATAAAGAAAAACGGCAGATACTCAAAAAATCGCACCATATTGGCGGGGATTGATTGGCGCATCATTGCCTGCAAATTATGCTCCTGCCAAAAACCTGCGACTCCAAATCTCTGTTGGGCCATCAACTCGCCTTCGTGTAACCACTCAACCTTGCGCTCTTCGTTCATGGTTCCTCCGTAAAGTCACGTTACTTTGCCCGAATCTGCCCAAGAACAGAATCCCTGTTTGGCACAATTAACTATTCCAAAAAATGGAACAATAAAATATAAATATCAGCTACTATTGCAAAAAGAGGATGATGCAAATGGACAAATTGCACCTAATGAAGGTATTTATTGCCGTTGCAGAAGCACTAAGCTTTGCCGCAGCCGCACGTAATCTCAGCATGTCACCGCCAGCTGTAACACGCGCCATCACCACGCTGGAAAATCATTTGAAAACCAAACTGCTGATACGCACGACTCGCCATGTCCGTCTTAGCGAAGCGGGGCTACGTTATTTAGAAGATGTAAAGCGTATTTGCCAGACAATAGTGGAGGCTGATGAGGTGGCTATGGGTGTAAATGCCGAACCCAGAGGTCACCTCACGATTACTGCGCCTGCATTGTTCGGCAAAATGTATGTGTTACCCGGCATGATAGATTACTTGCAACGCAATCCTGCAATGAGCGTGTCTGCTCTGCTATTGGATAGAGTAGTTAGCATGCTCGATGAAGGTGTCGATGTGGCAATTCGCATTGGCGAACTGGCGGACTCAAGTATGAACGCGATCCGTGTTGGGCAAGTACGGCGGGTGCTTTGTGCCTCTCCCAACTATCTTGAACAACACGGCACTCCAAAGAACTTAACCGAATTGTCCACACATACCCTGATTACTGCCAGCAATATCGGCAATCTCTGGAAATTTGGCGATCAATCTAGCGCCACGCGCCTGCAGATTCAACCACGTTTATCGGTAACCACACACGATGCCGCGATAGATGCGGCTATCCATGGGCTAGGCATTACTCGTGTGCTTTCCTATCAAATTGCCGCATCTTTGGATTCAGGCTCCCTGTCCACGCTACTTGATGACTATCAGCCACCGTCCATGCCCATACACATCCTGCACAGTGAGGGGCGACATACGTCGGCGAAAGTTCGGGCTTTTGTAGATATGATGGTACGACAACTAAGGGAAAATCCTGCGTTGCACTGAACATGCATAAGCCACATATTCGCGGAATGCGTGTAAAAATGCTAAAATGCACTACGTCAAATTTTGCGTGAGTGTTCGCTGTACAGCGTAAATTGTGAAAAAAATCTATATTAAAACATTTGGTTGCCAGATGAACGAGTATGACTCGGACATCATGGCAGATGTAATGCGTGATGCCGAAGGCTTAACGCCAACCGACAACCCTGCTGACGCAGATGTCATATTATTCAACACCTGTTCAGTGCGAGAAAAAGCGCAAGAGAAGGTATTTTCTGACTTGGGTCGCGTGCGCGAACTGAAAGAGGCCAATCCCAATCTGCTAATCGGCGTGGGCGGCTGTGTCGCCAGCCAGGAGGGCGCAACCATCATTTCCCGTGCGCCGTATGTGGATGTGGTGTTTGGCCCGCAAACCCTGCATCGCCTGCCTGAGCTGCTTGCACAACGTCGTGCCACTGGTCGTCCGCAGATGGACATCTCTTTCCCCGAGATTGAAAAATTCGACAATCTGCCCACCCCCAGTGTTGATGGCGGCGCGGCATTTGTGTCGATTATGGAAGGCTGCTCCAAATATTGCTCGTTCTGTGTTGTACCCTATACGCGCGGTGAAGAAGTCTCGCGTCCGTTCGATGATATTCTGGCTGAAATCGCCAAACTCACCGAGCAAGGCGTAAAGGAAATCCACCTGCTGGGCCAAAACGTAAATGCTTATCGCGGCATGATGGAAGATGGCGAAATGGCTGATTTCGCCTTATTACTGGATTATGTCCATGACATGCCTGGCATAGAGCGGTTGCGTTTCACCACCAGCCACCCGCGCGAGTTTACTCAGCGCTTGATAGATTGCTATGCCCGTTTGCCTAAACTGGTTTCATTGCTGCATTTACCAGTGCAGTCAGGTTCAGACCGCATCCTGGCGGCGATGAAGCGCGGCTATACCTCGCTCGAATACAAATCCATTATCCGTCGTTTGCGTGAAATACGTCCTGACATGGTGATTTCATCAGATTTCATTATTGGCTTCCCAGGTGAGACCGATGCCGACTTTGAAGCCACGATGAAGTTAATTGAAGACGTCGGCTTTGATTCTTCCTACAGTTTTATTTACAGCAAACGTCCAGGCACACCTGCGGCAGATTTGCCGGATGACGTGCCCCAAGCCGTAAAACAGGCGCGCTTGTCCGCACTAAAGGAAGCCGTAGATGTTCATGTTCATCGCATCAGTTTTGCCATGGTGGATACATTGCAGCGCGTATTAGTTACCGGCGTGAGCAAAAAAGACAGTACGATATTAAGCGCACGTACCGATAACAACCGCAGTGTGCATTTTATCGGCGATGCCAGCCTGATTGGTCAGTTCGTTGACGTTAAGATTACCCATGCGCAAACTTATAGTCTGCGCGGTGAATTGGTTCCTGCATAATGCAAATCACCTTCAGCCCTGTTGATAACCACAAACTGGCTAATTTATGCGGCGTACTGGAAGAAAATTTACGCCAGATTGAAAGCGCATTGGACGTCACCATTAGCCGTCGGGGAGAACATTTCAATCTCAGCGGAACGATCCACGCGACACGCCTGGCGGGCAATTTGCTCAAACAGTTTTATACCCAGGCTGACAATGCGATTCCGCTGGATAGCCTGCAGCTTGCCCTGGTCGAAATGAGCCATCAAACTGAAGCTAACATTGCCGATGCTGCGCCAACGTTAATGACGCGGCGTAGTGATTTACGTGGTCGCACACCACGGCAGACCGCTTATCTCAGCCAAATTCAAGCGCACGACATTACCTTCGGTGTCGGCCCTGCGGGCACAGGAAAAACCTTTCTTGCAGTTGCCAGTGCAGTTGATGCACTTGAGCGCGATTTGGTAAAGCGCATTATCCTCACTCGTCCTGCGGTGGAAGCTGGCGAACGATTGGGATTTTTGCCCGGCGATTTGACTCAAAAAATAGATCCCTACCTCCGCCCCTTATACGACGCACTGTATGACCTGATGGGCTCAGATAAAATGAGCAAGCTGTTTGAACGCGGCACAATAGAAATTGCCCCTCTCGCCTATATGCGCGGACGCACTTTGAACGCTGCTTTCATCATTCTGGACGAAGCGCAAAACACCACACCTGAACAAATGAAAATGTTCCTGACACGTATCGGTTTTGGCTCCAAAGCCGTAATCACCGGCGATGTTACTCAGGTTGATTTAGCTCGCCATCAGAAAAGCGGCTTAGTCGATGCCGGCGAAGTGCTGCAGGATGTACGCGGTATAGCTTTTACCCATTTCCAATCCGACGATGTCGTCCGCCACCCGCTGGTTGCTCGCATCGTCAACGCTTATGAAAAACGTGACCAAGCCCGCTGAACCCACACCCCGAAAACACAAGCCGCGTGCGACTATTTCAGTCCAACGCGGCACCCGTGCCATAGACGCACCCACCCGTAACGAAATCATGCGCTTTGCCCGTGCAGCAATGATGCGTGATATGGAAATTACCCTGCGCATCGTTAATGAAATCGAAGGTCAGCAACTCAATTTTGATTATCGGCATAAAGATTATGCTACCAATGTGCTATCGTTCGTTTATGAATCCGAGCCGACAGTTCATGGCGATTTGGTGCTGTGCGCACCAGTGATTAGTCGTGAGGCGACTGAACAAGGAAAATCGGTATTGGCACACTATGCGCATATGATAGTCCACGGCGTGCTACATTTGCACGGTTATGACCATCTCACCGATAATGAAGCCACCGCGATGGAAGCCCTGGAAATTGCCATTATGGTGAAACTAGGCTTTGCCAACCCATATTTAACATCGGAGCAATTGCATCATGGATGAACCGTCTAAACCCAGCTGGTTTGAACGATTAGGCGCATTACTCAGCCCAGAACCTGAAACACGCGATGAGCTGCTAGATATATTACAAGGTGCCTATCAGCACAATCTGCTCGATGCTGACGCACTGGCAATGATAGAAGGCGTGCTACAAGTCTCAGAAATCCAGGTTCGTGACATCATGATCCCTCGCGCGCAAATGGATCTGATAGACATCGACAACACGCCCGATGAGTTTATACCTTCCGCCATAGAAGCCGCCCATTCGCGCTTTCCCGTATTCGATAAAAACAAAGACGACATCATTGGTATTTTATTAGCCAAGGATTTATTGCGCTATTACACAGAACCGAGCTTCCATGTTCGCGAAATGCTGCGTCCTGCTGTGTTTATTCCTGAATCCAAGCGCCTCAATGTACTGCTCAAGGAATTCCGTGCCAGTCGCAATCACATGGCTATCGTTGTTGATGAATACGGTGGGGTGTCAGGGTTAGTCACCATTGAGGATGTACTTGAACAGATAGTCGGTGATATAGAAGACGAATATGACTTCGATGATGCTGAGGACAGCATCATTCCTGACAAATTTGGCAAGTTCCGCGTTAAAGCCACTACTGAAATCGCTGACTTTAATGCTTTCATGCAAAGCAAGCTGGATGATACTGATTTTGATACGATAGCGGGTCTGGTTGTAAATCGTTTCGGTCATTTGCCAAAACGTGGTGAATCCATTGCATTCGATGGTTTTAAATTTGAAATATTGCGCGCTGACAGTCGACGGGTGCATATGCTGCTGATAGAAAAATCTGCGCAACAGCCGCTGCTGTAATTTTCCCCAATTAAAAAAAGGCAGCCTAGGCTGCCTTTTCTTTTAATATCAAACCATTACTTGATAATTGCAGCTAATTCGCCTTTAGCGTATTTAGCAGCCATTTTCTCCAAGTCAACTGGCTTGATTTTAGCCGCTTGACCTGCTGAACCAAACGCTTCGTAACGCAATCTGCAAATTTCTTGCATAGCTTTAGTTGAAGCGATCAGGAACTTGCGTGGATCAAATTCTGAACGGTTTTCAGCCAGGAATTTACGCACAGCACCAGTAGAAGCCATACGCAAGTCAGTATCAATATTCACTTTACGCACACCGTGCTTGATACCTTCAACGATTTCTTCAACAGGCACACCGTATGTTTCACCCATATCGCCGCCGAAATCATTGATGATTTTCAGCCATTCCTGTGGCACTGAAGATGAACCGTGCATTACCAGGTGGGTGTTAGGAATACGTGCATGGATTTCTTTGATACGGCTGATAGCCAAAATATCACCTGTAGGTGGACGGGTGAATTTGTACGCGCCGTGTGAAGTACCAATTGCGATTGCCAATGCATCCACACCTGTTTTCTTAACGAAATCGGCTGCTTCTTCAGGGTCAGTCAACAGTTGCGAATGATCCAGCACGCCTTCTGCGCCTTGGCCATCTTCTTCACCAGCCATACCTGTTTCCAGTGAACCCAGGCAACCTAGCTCACCTTCAACAGACACGCCAACTGAGTGAGCAATTTCTACCACTTTGCGGGTAATTTCTACGTTGTATTCGTAGCTTGCTGGTGTTTTGCCATCTTCTTTCAAAGAACCATCCATCATCACTGATGAGAAACCATCGGTGATTGAACGTACACAAACAGGCATGGACGCACCATGATCCTGATGCATAACAACTGGAATATGTGGATACGCTTCAACTGCAGCCGTAATCAAATGACGCAAGAAACTTGCACCCGCATATTTGCGTGCACCAGCTGATGCTTGCATGATCACAGGACTATTACATGCATCTGCTGCTTGCATGATAGCGTGAACTTGCTCAAGGTTGTTTACGTTGAATGCAGGTAAACCATAACCGTTTTCTGCTGCATGATCCAATAATTGACGTAATGAAACGAGTGCCATTGCAATCTCCTACTTAGGTTAAAAAAATTATTTGCCGCGCGTTTTGTATTCGCCGACTTTGACTATTTTCATGGTATTGGTGCCACCGGCTTCACCAATAGGCTCACCGATAGTTAACACGATTAAATCACCCTCGCGCACCGCGCCACGACGACGTAATTCTTCTTCGGCTTCAATCAGCAACGCATCCCTGTCCTTGCTCTCAACCTTGAAGTTGATAGGATAAACACCGCGATACAAAGTCACTTTGCGACGAGTTTCTACCTCAGGTGTTAATGCATAAATTGGTACAGCAGTGCTAACGCGTGACATCCATAGACAGGTAGAACCGGATTGGGTCAACGCGGCTATCGCTTTAACATTTTCCAGATGGGTAGCAGTATAGATAGCTGCCAACGCAATAGATTCATCAACTTTGACTTTACCAGTATTCATGCTGCTCTGGTTATACTCTAATCCAGTTTCTTTTTCAGCTTCTATACACACGCGATGCATCGCAGCGATAGCTTCTACAGGATACAAACCCGCAGCAGTTTCGGCTGACAACATAACTGCGTCAGTACCATCCAGTACGGCATTAGCTACGTCAGATACTTCAGCGCGTGTAGGAATCGGATTTTGTATCATCGACTCCATCATCTGCGTTGCTGTAATCACAGGGCGGTTATGTTTACGTGCTATACGTATCATTTTCTTTTGCAATGCAGGTACGGCGGCATCGCCAACCTCTACACCCAAATCACCACGTGCCACCATGATGGCATCTGAAGCTAACACAATTTCTTCCAGCGCTTCAATTGCCTCAGCACGCTCAATTTTAGCCACCAGCATGCCGTGACCGCCGGCTTCTTTGAGCAAACGACGCGCCAAATGCATATCTTCAGCAGAGCGGGGGAAAGAAATAGCAATGTAATCTGCCTGCAACGCTGCTGCAGTTTTCAAATCTTCCATGTCTTTTTCTGTCAAGGCTGCAGCTGACAATCCGCCACCTTTGCGGTTAATACCTTTGTTATTTGAAAGCACGCCACCCTGGATGACTTTACAAATAATTTCCGCGCCTTTAACTTCTTCTACCCACATTTCGATGCGGCCATCATCAAGTAACAGGGTTGCGCCACGCTCTAAATCTTTAGGCAGATCTTTATAATCCAGACCTACACGCTCCTGATTGCCCAAAGCGCAATTTGCATCCAGGATAAATTTATCCCCGGTAGCCAAGGTGATTTTGCTGTTTTCAAATTTGCCTACGCGGATCTTAGGGCCTTGCAAATCAGCCAGCACACCTACTGCACGACCGCGCGCACGCGCTAATGAGCGCACTAATTCTGCACGATCAATATGGTCTTGCGCTGTGCCATGAGAAAAGTTCAAACGCACAACATCCAAACCTGCTTCCATCATTAAATCTAATACTTTTGCATCATTTGATGAAGGGCCTAATGTTGCGACTATCTTAGTTCTGCGTATCATTGAAATTTACCAGTGCTTACTTAAATTAAGGGGTGCTATTGCACCCCACTCTACTTTAACCTGCTGCGCGTTGTTCCAAAATCTCTACTGCTGGCAAGGTTTTACCTTCCAGGAATTCCAGGAAAGCGCCGCCCGCTGTAGAAATATAAGAAACTTTATCGAAGATATCATATTTCTGGATCGCTGCAATAGTGTCACCACCACCTGCCAACGTAAACGCACTGGTGTTAGCAATCGCATCAGCGATGGTTTTTGTACCAGCGCCAAATTGGTCAAATTCGAACACACCAACTGGGCCATTCCATACCACAGTACCTGCCTTCATGATGATATCTGCAAGCTCTTGCGCAGATTTAGGACCGATATCAAAAATCATATCATCATCAGCCACATCATCCACGTCTTTCAATACAGCTGGCTCGTTTGCGTCAAATTTCTTTGCGCATACGACGTCAACTGCGATTGGGATGGTTGCATTACGTGCAGTCATTTTGACCATCAGGGCCTGTGCTACTGGAACCAAATCATCTTCACACAATGATTTACCCACATTTTTACCTGTTGCCTTGATGAAGGTGTTAGCGATACCACCACCCACAACCAACTGATCCACTTTTTCTGACAGCGCTTCTAATACGGTCAACTTGGTTGACACTTTCGAGCCACCCACGATTGCCACCATAGGACGTGCTGGGCTTAACAGTGCTTTAGTTAAAGCTTCCAGTTCTTCGGTCAGCAAAATACCTGCAGCAGCGATAGGCGCAAATTTAGCCACGCCATGGGTGGAGGCTTCAGCACGGTGAGCTGTACCAAATGCATCCATCACAAACACATCGCACAATGCTGCATATTTTTTCGCGGTCTCATCCAGACTTTTCTTTTCGCCCACGTTGAAACGCACGTTTTCCAGCAGCACCAATTCACCGTCAGCCACATCAAAACCACCGTTGATCCAGTCTTTGATTAAACGCACAGGCTTGCCGATATTGGCAGACAACACGTCAGCAACTGGTTGCAATGAATTCTCAGCAGAAAACTCACCTTCAGTAGGACGACCTAAATGCGATGTCACCATGACTTTTGCGCCAGCTTTCAGGCAATGCTCGATAGTGCGCATAGAAGCGGTAATCCGTGCGTCAGAAGTGACTTTGCCGTCTTTAACAGGCACGTTCATATCTGCACGAATAAATACACGTTTACCTTTGAGGTCAAGATCGGTTACTTTGATAACAGCCATGCAATTCTCCAAATTTAAGTAAGGTTTAAGCTTAGGCTTGGACTGCCTAAGCTTAAAACTCACAGTGGGCTGGCATCGCCAACCCACTCACGCCAAATTACTTAGCGACAGTTTCCACTAAACGCAACATATTGCATGTGTAACCATATTCGTTATCGTACCAAGCTACGACTTTAACGAAAGTAGCATCCAGAGCGATACCTGCATCTACGTCAAAAATAGATGGGCAAGTATGTCCACGGAAGTCGGTTGAAACCACTTTATCGGTGGTGTAACCCAACACACCCTTCATTTCACCTTCAGAAGCAGCCTTCATTGCAGCGCAAATGTCAGCGTAAGTTGTTTCTTTCAGCAATTCAACTGTCAAATCAACCACAGAAACGTCAGAAGTTGGCACACGGAATGCCATACCTGTAAGCTTCTTGTTCAATTCTGGGATAACCACGCCTACCGCTTTAGCAGCACCGGTAGATGAAGGAATGATGTTTTCCAGAATACCACGACCACCGCGCCAGTCTTTGCTGGATGGGCCGTCAACGGTTTTTTGCGTTGCTGTTGCTGCGTGCACTGTCGTCATCAAACCACGTTTGATACCGAAGTTATCATTCAACACTTTAGCTACAGGAGCCAAGCAGTTGGTGGTGCAAGAAGCTGCCGAAACAATCGCTTCACCTGCATATTTGGTGTGGTTTACGCCATACACAAACATAGGGGTGTCATCTTTAGATGGTGCGCTTTGTACCACTTTTTTAGCACCTGCGTTGATGTGTGCCTGGCAGCTTTCTTTGGTCAGGAAGAAACCTGTTGACTCGATAATGATATCAGCGCCGACTTCGTTCCATTTCAGATTCGCTGGATCACGCTCTGCGGTCAAACGGATTTTTTTGCCATTGACAGTCATGGTGTTGCCTTCAACGCTAACAGTACCATTGAAACGACCGTGCACTGAATCGTACTGCAACATGTATGCCAGGTATTCTGGATCTAACAAGTCATTAATAGCGACGACTTCAATGCTAGGGAAATCTTTAGCGATTGCGCGGAACGCCATACGACCAATACGGCCAAAGCCGTTAATACCTACTTTAATTGCCATTATTACTACTCCTAACGATAAAAAATCTTATCCCGGCCAGCAGCTCATGCTGAGCCGGGATTACGTATTGAATTACAACACGCCTTTAACTGTATTTACTACGTTTTCAACTGTGAAGCCGAAGTGCTTGAACAACTCTGGCGCAGGTGCAGACTCACCAAATGTATCCATACCCACTACCGCACCTTCCAAACCAACATATTTATGCCAGAAGCCAGTCACACCCGCTTCAATCGCAACGCGGACTACGCCTTTAGGCAATACGCTAGCTTTGTAAGCCGCATCCTGGCGATCAAATACGTTGGTTGAAGGCATAGACACCACGCGAGCAGCGATACCAGACTCAGCCAACGCAGCTTGTGCATTAACTGCCAACTCGACTTCGGAACCAGTTGCAATCAGCACAACTTGTGGATTCGCTACGTCTTTCAGAACATAACCACCACGCGCAACATTAGCAATAGTCGCTTCATCACGCGCCATGAACGGCAAGTTTTGACGACTTAAAATCAAGCTGGTTGGGCCGTCATGACGCGCCACACCGAAGCCCCAGGCAACAATGGTTTCTACAGTATCGCAAGGACGCCATACATCCATATTAGGAATCATGCGCAGCGTAGCTGTTTGCTCAACTGGCTGGTGAGTAGGACCATCTTCACCCAGACCGATAGAGTCATGAGTAAATACCCAGATAACGCGTTGTTTCATCAATGCAGCCATACGCAATGCGTTACGTGCATACTCGGAGAACATCAGGAATGTACCGCCGAATGGCAACAAACCGCCATGCAACGCCATACCATTCATAATGTGGCTCATACCAAACTCGCGCACACCGTAGGAAATGTAATTACCTGTTGATTTGCCGTGTACGTGATGACAACCTGTCCAGTTGGTCAAGTTAGAACCAGTCAAATCGGCTGAACCACCCAGGAACTCTGGCAATGCAGGTGCCAATGCATTAATCGCGATTTGTGATGCTTTACGTGTCGCAACGGTTTCCGCTTTAGCGTTAATTGCAGCAACTGCCTGAGCCAAATGCGCATCCCAGCTTGCTGGCAATTCACTCGCCGTACGGCGCTTGAATTCAGCAGCTTCAGCTGGATAAGCCTTGGCGTATTCTGCAAATTTGTTATTCCACAGAGTTTCCAGACCTTCACCCTTAGTACGGGCATCCCAGCCTTCATAGATGTCAGCAGGAATTTCAAACGGCGCGTGATTCCAGCCCAGATTCTTACGTGTGTCAGCGATTTCTTGCGCGCCCAGAGCCGCGCCGTGCACATCGTGCGTACCTTCTTTGTTCGGTGAACCTTTACCAATAATGGTTTTGCAGCAGATCATGGTTGGCTTGTCGGTAACCGCTTTCGCTGCTTGCACCGCCGCTTCAACTGCTTCTGCATTGTGGCCATCTACGCCAGCAATCACATGCCAGCCGTAAGATTCAAAACGCTTAGGGGTATCGTCAGTAAACCAGCCTTCAACGTGACCATCGATAGAAATACCGTTGTCGTCCCAGAATGCAATTAACTTACCCAGACCCCATGTACCCGCCAATGCGCAGGCTTCATGCGAAATACCTTCCATCAGGCAGCCATCGCCCAAGAACACATAGGTGTGATGGTTAACGATTTCATGGTCAGGTTTGTTAAATTCGGCAGCCAGCAACTTCTCTGCCATCGCCATACCAACCGCATTGGTGATACCTTGGCCCAAAGGACCAGTAGTGGTTTCAACACCAGCCGTGTAACCATATTCCGGATGTCCTGGCGTTTTGGAATGCATTTGGCGGAAATTCTTGATTTCTTCGATAGGCAGGTCATAGCCAGTCAGGTGCAATAATGCATAAATCAGCATCGAACCATGGCCGTTAGACAAGACAAAACGGTCGCGATCAGCCCACTTAGGATTTACTGGATTGTGACGTAGATGGTGATTCCACACCACCTCAGCAATTTCCGCCATCCCCATAGGTGCGCCTGGGTGACCAGATTTCGCTTTTTCAACAGCATCCATCGCTAATGCGCGGATGGCGTTTGCAAGTTCGTTACGAGTTGCCATGCTTCTTCCTTAGAAATAAAAAAATGGGGTATCACTAGAAACCAAAGGTTGTTGATTATCGCCGACATAGGTCATTTCGGCAAGCAAAAACAGCCAATCTCAATCCACTTCGCCGCTACAAAAACCGCATTCATTCAATGCATATCGGCGTTATTGCAGCCTTACGCACCCAGTCGCGCCACTCGTTAAAAAGCTCTTCCCCCAACGCTGCGATAACCGAACGCTGCCATGGCTTTTCCGCCCAAAAATCATCATGCGTCAAAGTGCAGCAATAACCACCCGCCTCTTGCATAATCACCCAGCCAGCTGCGTAATCCCACAGCTTCTGCCCCCCATGCAAGTACACATCCATGCGTCCAGCCGCCACATAGCACCAATCTAGCGTACTTGCGCCAAAATTACGTTGCGAACTGTACGGCGGCCACATAGCAATTTGCGCCTTGATATTATTACTAATTCTTTTTAAATCGACCCCCGCCAAACTGCGTGACAGATTGGGCGAGCGGGTTGAAATCGGCAGCGCAACACCATTCAGAAACGCCCCTTTACCCTGCTCAGCATAAAACATCTCGTCAGCCACAGGATCATAAATCACTCCGAGCACACTCCGACCATGTCGCATCAGCGCCACGGAAATGGCGAAATAAGGGATGCCGTTAACAAAATTAGACGTACCATCTATAGGATCAATACACCATAGACCCGCATCACCCAAGTCCCATTGCGCCGCCTGCTCTGCATCAGTCATTTCCTCACCCAACACAGGATAAAGCGCGATCTTCTGCAACTCGCACACCAATGTATTTTGGCACACCATATCGGCCTCGGTGAACATACTGCCATCGGTTTTACGGCTATGCGCCACTTTTAGATAACGCGGCATAACTTCTGTCTGCGCGACACGCTTAACGACCTCAATTACTTGATTCAACATGGATTCATTTCCACTTAATAGAACATCCCATACTCGGAATTTGCGCAGCAGGGCCCTTTTGCGTAGTCGCTACCTGCACCATGGCCTCAAACAAATCACGCCGCACACCTTCCGGCGAAGTTTCCTTACGTGACGCGTCAAAACGCCCACGATACTGCAATTCCCCTGCGCGGTTTAACCCAAAGAAATCTGGCGTACACACCGCATCATACGCTCGCGCCACCGCCTGCGATTCGTCGAATACGTAAGGAAACAGAAAATCAAACTCAGCCGCTACTTTAGCCATATTCTCGAAGCTGTCCTCGACATAATCCGCCGGGTCATTCGACATAATCGCGATACTGTTGATGCCATGCACATCGCGCAACTCGCGGCAATCCCGCACCAAACGTGGGCGTATTGCCTGCACATAAGGACAATGATTGCAGATAAACATGATCATCAAGCCATTTTCACCCATAGCCGAAGCCAGGCTATGACGCTTACCATCGACACCAGGCAAATCAAACTCAGGCGCCTTCCAGCCAAAATCACATACAGGGGTTTGCAAACTAACCATAATCCACTCCGCAGACATTAAATTAACGGTTATCATATCATGGACGCCCACCCATAGATTACGCTGCTATGCCACGATTTCATTTCCCCAACGCCATACAACCCAACCTGAATTACGACCTGCCAGATGCCGCCGCACATCACGCCGCCAGAGTATTGCGCTTAAGTGTCGGGGACAGCATTACTTTGTTCGACGGCAGCGGTATTGAATTTGCTGCCACGATCACTTTTATCGATAAACGCAGCGTCAACGTTCATATTGAAAGCCGTCAAAATGTAAGCCGCGAATCGCCGCTCAATACCACTTTGGTGCAGGGTATCTCCAGCGGCGACCGTATGGACTACACTTTGCAAAAAGCAGTCGAGCTTGGTGTAATGCACATTCAACCGGTCAGTTGCGCGCGCAGCGTAGTTAAACTTAACGACGAACGCGCCGACAAACGCCGCACCCACTGGCAAAATCTGGTTATCGCCGCATGCGAGCAATGTGGTCGCAATATCGTCCCGACAGTCGCCCCTGTAATGACACTCAATGCATGGCTGAGTTCACCCAGCACCAGCCAGCTACGCCTGTTGTTTGCACCCGACGCCCAACATACCCTGCACACTCTGACGCCACCCACTGCGGCCATAGAGCTACTTGCAGGCCCCGAGGGCGGCTTTACCGCAGACGAATACCAAGCCGCACTGGCCACCCAGCACACCGCCATCCGTCTCGGCCCACGCGTATTGCGCACTGAGACTGCCGCCCTTGCCGCGCTGAGCGCAATGCAAACCTTATGGGGTGACTTTTAGCGCGTGGACAACGCCAGCGATAGCTTATAAACTCATTAACATGTCAACCAAACCCAATCCCATGCCTACTACGCCACCCACCTCATTTGTCCACTGGTTCCGCGCTGCAGCGCCATACATCCACGCCTTTCGTGGCAAAACCTTTGTGCTCGCTTTTGGCGGTGAAGTATTAAGCGACGGACATTTCACCCGCCTGGCGCACGACGTCAATTTGCTCAATAGCCTGGGTGTGCGTTTGGTTCTGGTACATGGCGTACGGCCACAAGTTGAAGCGCATTTAATCGAACGTCAGGCTGAGATCCGCTATGTGGATGGTTTACGCGTTACCGATGCCAATGCGCTGGCTTGCGTCAAAGAAGCCGTCGGTGAAGTCCGGGTGGAAATCGAAGCACTGCTCTCCATGGGCCTGCCCAACAGTCCGATGGCCAATGCCGACATCCGCGTAGCCTCAGGCAATTTTGTCACTGCACGGCCGCTAGGTGTTCGACTGGGGGTTGATTTGCTGCATACAGGCGCGGTACGAAAGATCAATGTGGCGGCGATACGCCAACGGCTGGATAATAACGACATCGTCCTACTCTCCCCGTTAGGTTATTCGCCTACGGGCGAGATTTTCAACTTGTCGCTGGAGGATGTGGCATGCGCAACAGCGCAGGCATTGGCAGCCGACAAACTGATCTTTTTAATGGAAACCGATGGGGTACAAAATCAGCAAGGTGAGTTATTACGCAGCTTGAATGTCATAGAAGCCAGGCAACTATTATCTCACCCAGAACGCTTAACTGAAGACGTGGGTTATTATTTACCATGCGCCATCAGTGCTTGTGAGCAAGGTGTACGTCGTGTGCACTTGATCAGTCGTCACGTAGATGGTGCGCTGCTAAGCGAGCTGTTTACGCATGACGGTGTGGGCACGATGCTCACCCCCAGCCGTTTGGAAACCCTGCGCACAGCGAACATTGATGATGTAGGTGGCATACTTGCGCTCATCCACCCGCTAGAAGAAGAAGGCATGTTGGTACGTCGATCCCGCGAACGACTGGAAATGGAAATAGAGCGTTTTATCGTGCTAGAGCATGACGGCATGCTGGTTGGCTGCGCCGCACTGTACCCATTTGCTGACGACAACGCAGGTGAACTCGCCTGTCTTGCCATCCATCCAGACTATCGCGGCCAGGCTCGTGGCGATGCATTGCTCGAAGCCATAGAAGCTGCCGCCCGGAGCATGCACTTAAACCGCTTATTCGTACTCACCACACATACGGCACATTGGTTTATAGAACGGGATTTCGCCAGTGCCAGTGTCAATGATTTGCCCACGCAGAAACAACTACTATACAATTACCAAAGACGTTCCAAAGTGTTTGTAAAAAATATAATATAAGCCAAAATCTTTGCATGGATTAGCTGTGCTGCAGCTACGCAAAGTCCCGGCTTCACGAGGAGAAGTCATGAACGTTACGCGCCATTATTTTGGCTGCCTGTTGATATTGCTCGCCCTCCCCCTGGCAGCACTGGCAGAAACACACAGCATAACATTGGGCGTATTTCCTAACCTGCCAGCCCAAAAAATAGTAACCCTATACCAGCCCCTCGCCGTCTATTTAACAAAACAGACGGGGGTACCTGTACGATTAGCCTCCGCAAAAGATTTTCGTGAGTTTTATCAAGCCACCCGTACACAACAGTTTGATTTTATTGTTACTGGGCCGAATCTGGCCTGGCTGGCGATGACAGAAGCCAACTATCAGCCTATGGCACGCTACAGCAACCCTGTTGCTGGCGTACTGCTCAGCAAACGCAATGCAAAGATTGAGACGCCCCTCGACTGCCGCAACAAAAAAATTGCGTTCACCGACCCGCTCTCCATAGTGTACCAATTGGGGGTGGTTTATCTACAATCAGAAGGGCTGCAGGCAGGGCCAGATTACCAGCCAATCGTACTGAGCAATCATACCAATGCCGCACTTGCCATCGTGGTAGGCAAAGCCGATTGCGCCATCGTCGGCAACCTGCCTTATAGCCAAATGACTGATGAAATTCAACATACACTGCATATTATTGGCCAAACCAAAGGAATCGCCAGTCAGTTTTTCATGAGCGCACCCAAGCTTGATAAAGCCATCAGTAGCCGCATTCGCACTGCCTTGCTCAATTATTCCCAAACCCCAGAAGGCATCAGCTTTGCGGCCAAACAGCTGCACGGTCCGATTGTTGCAGCGAATATACAGGATCTCGCGCCCACTAAACCATACGCACTCATCACCAAGACTTTGTTAGACAAACCGTGAAGCTGCCGATCATTCCCTTATGGCTAAAAATGCTCACGGCCGCATGGTCGGTGCAAGCACTGGTATTGCTGGCATTAGGCTATACCTCCATCACCACATTCAATACCGCGCTGCTACAGCAAAGCCAGACTCGCATCAGTGAATTGCGCCCATTACTCAACACCAATATCGCCAGCGCACTGTTCCAGCGCGACATTGCCGGCATAAAACTGTTGCTCAAGCGAATTCAACGCGATGATGGTATTGCTTATTTACGTCTGGTCGATGACACCGGGCAGCTCATCGCCGTAGAAGGCACATCCATACCCGATGCTATCCACCAAACACTGCCTATCGAAATTGACAACCTCACTCTGGGCACTTTGATGTTCGACGTATCGACCGCGACTGAACGTCGCGCACAAAATGCGCTGTTGCTGCATGGTTTCTGGGTTGGGGTTGTCACCATAGCCATTGCATCAGCACTCCTGTTATTGTTAAGCGTATGGATCACTCAACGCTTACGCCAACTCGCGCTGGCCAGTGAATTGTTCAGTCAAGGCAATCTTGACATCCGGCTACCAGAGGCGAGCCACGATGAAGTCGGCCAACTCAACATGGCATTCAATCAAATGGCCGGCACCTTGCAACAGCACATCAGCGAATTGCATGTACTGCAAATTCAACAGCAAAATAGCTTAATTCTGGCTCAGACTGAACAGGCACGCCTCAGCGCACTATTGGCTACGATGAGTCTGGGCATTTTGTTTGTGGATAACCAGGGTGCAATTCTATACAGCAACCCTGCCTTTAATAACATATGGCATCTGGATCACCCGGACCAAATGCATGGCAAACTGGCGACTCAAGCGCTCTATGACGCCAATGCCGCGCTCACCAATCCCACAGCATTTTCCGAACACATTGCGCGCCCAAGCAACTATGCCAAGGCACTGGAAATCGACATGATCGATGGCCGCGTCGTCACTCACACTATTCGCACCATCCATAATAATGACGGCCTGCCAATAGGGGAGTTGTGGATATTTGATGACATTACCCAGTCACGCCAGGCCGCAGCCCAGCTCGTTTACCTCGCTGAACGTGATGCACTCACAGGTTTATACAACAGACACAGCTTCGAAAAAGCCTTAAGCAACACATTTATTGAACATACCCGCACCGCCCAGGCTGGCGCGCTGCTTTTTATAGATCTGGATGGCTTCAAACACATCAACGACACTTTTGGACACCATGCCGGGGATGAAACCCTGATACGCATTGCGGGCATTATGAACAGCCTCGTTCGAGCGGGGGAAACACTATACCGACTAGGCGGCGATGAATTTGCCATTTTACTTAACGTCGCCAACGAAATCGACGCGCAAGCTCTGGCCAGCCGTGTTGTACTCGCTATTGCACAAATTCCGTTTCGATTTGAAAATCAGGATATCCGCATCACCACCAGCATCGGCATCGCTCTGTTCCCCCTTCATGCACAAAACGCCGAGATTCTGGTGTCACGGGCAGATGCCGCCATGTACCAGGCCAAACTTGCGGGGAAAAACAGCTGGCGCATTTATCAGGCTGAACAAGATAACTCACGCGACATGGTACAAACCATGCAATGGGGGCGGCGCATTCAACTAGCCCTTGAAAACGACCTGTTTGTACTGCATTTCCAGGGCGTGTATGAATCCATCAGCAACACCATTTCACACTACGAAGCACTGATTCGCATGCAGGAGACGGCGGATGCTGACATCATTGCACCCGCTCATTTCATCCCCGTTGCCGAACAGTCGGGACAGATAATCGCCATCGATCGCTGGGTGCTCACCCAGAGCGTCCTGACTCTGGCGGCGCACCCTGAAATCCCTGCTATAGCGGTCAATTTGTCAGGACGCTCGCTTGACGATACCGACCTGATCATCTTCATCAAAAACCTGCTGCTCCATCACCAAATTAATCATGCACGACTGATGTTTGAAATCACCGAAACCGCTGCACTATCTGACCTGCAGGACGCACAACGCACCATACAGTCACTGCGCAAGATGGGGTGCTCAGTCAGCCTTGATGATTTCGGCACAGGCTTCGCCTCATTCGCCTATCTCAAATACCTCGATGCCAACACACTCAAAATCGACGGCTTATTTGTCCGCAACATTTGCGAAGAACCAGACAACCGAGTTTTTATTAAAGCCATCGTTGATGTGGCACACGGCTTGGGAAAAACAACTATCGCCGAATGTGTAGAAACTGCCGAAATCTACTCGATTCTACAAGAGCTGGGCGTGGATATGATGCAGGGCTATTTCTTACATAAACCCGCCCCCCTCGTCTAAGCCCAGGGTATCGGTGTAGAATAGCAACTTATTTGTTTGTTAGGTTACTACCGTGCTAGCTACTCAAGGTCTCACCATCCAATTCGGCGCCAAGCCCTTATTTGAAAACGTTACTGTTAAATTTGGCGACGGCAATCGCTATGGTTTAATCGGGGCAAACGGCTCTGGCAAATCCACTTTTATGAAAATACTGGCGGGACAACTCACACCTACCGCAGGTCACGTTGCGCTTGATACCGGTGACAAACTGGGCTGGTTGCGCCAGGATCAATTTGGCTATGAAGACCAAATCGTGCTGGATGTAGTGATGCAAGGCGATGCCGAGCTGTGGGCTGTCAAACACGAAAAAGACAGCATATACGCCAATCTCGAGGCTACTGAAGACGATTACATGCGTGCCGCCGAGCTCGAAGGCAAGTTTGCCGAACTGGACGGCTACTCCGCCGAGGCCCGCGCCGGCGAATTATTATTAGGCTTGGGCATCCCCAGCGCGCAGCACACAGGCACGATGCGCGAAGTTGCGCCGGGCTGGAAACTGCGCGTTTTGCTGGCGCAAGCACTGTTTGGCAATCCTGACATTCTGCTGCTGGATGAGCCGACCAACAACCTGGACATCAACGCCATACGCTGGCTAGAAGAAGTCCTCGACCAGCGCAACTGCACCATGGTGATCATTTCCCATGACCGCCATTTCCTCAACTCCATTTGCACCCACATGGCGGATCTGGATTACGGCAAGATACAGTTATTCCCAGGTAATTACGACGAATACATGACCGCTGCTGCGCAGTCACGTGACGGCTTGCAAGCTGCCAACGCGCGAGCCAAGGACAAGATCGCCGAGCTGCAAACCTTCGTCTCGCGTTTTTCCGCAAACGCATCCAAAGCTCGCCAGGCAACTTCACGCGTCAAGCAAATCGACAAGCTCAAGCAAGACATGGCCGTGATCAAACCATCTTCGCGCCAATACCCTTACATCCGTTTTGAGCAAGAAAAGCAGCTGCATCGCAACGTAGTTGAAGTCAGCGACCTGGCTGTTGGTTATGACACCCCGCTATTCTCCAAGCTAGACATCATCATTGAAGCGGGTGAGCGTATTGCCATTATCGGTGAAAACGGCGCTGGTAAAACTTCGCTGGTAAAAACGCTGATGGGCGAATTGCCTCCACTGGGCGGCAAAATCAAATGGTCAGAAAATGCCAATATCGCCTACTACGCGCAAGATCACGCGGCTGAGTTTGATACTGACCTGAACCTGTTTGACTGGATGAAGCAGTGGGCCAAGCATGGCGAAGATGACCAGGCTATCCGCAGCGTGCTGGGCAAACTGCTATTCTCAGGCGACGACGTGAAAAAATGCGTACGCGTACTCTCAGGTGGTGAACAAGGCCGCATGATGTTCGGCAAACTCACCCTGAACCAGGCCAACGTGCTGGTACTGGATGAACCAACCAACCACATGGACATGGAGTCCATCGAGTCTATCAACACCGCGGTCGAGCTGTACAAAGGCACCGTGATATTCGTCTCGCATGACCGCTCATTCGTGTCCTCACTGGCAACACGCTTAATCGAAATCAAAGACAACAAGGCTGATATTTTCAACGGCAACTACGAGGAATTCCTCACCAGTCGCGGTCTGAATTAATGCGGATTGTTGTTCTCATCTCAGGGCGTGGTTCGAATCTGCAAGCGATTTTAGCCGCGCACCTGCCAGCTGACATAGTCGCCGTTATCAGCAACAAACCCGGCGCCACAGGCTTACAAGTTGCGCAAGCAGCCGGGATAGCCACGCAAGTATTGGCACATACCGATTTTGCCAGCCGCGCTGAGTTTGATTCCGCCATGATGCAGCTCATCGATAGCTACCAGCCTGATTTAGTCGTGCTCGCTGGCTACATGCGCATATTAACGGATGAATTTGTAAACCACTATCAAGGACGTTTACTTAACATTCACCCCTCATTATTGCCCAGTTATGCAGGACTCAACACCCATCAACGCGCATTGGACGACGGCGTTAAAGTGCATGGCTGTACCGTTCACTTTGTCACCCCCACACTGGACCACGGCCCCATCATCATCCAGGCTGCCGTGCCCGTGCGTAACCATGACACTGCAGACAGCCTGAGTGAGCGCGTACTCCACATGGAGCATCAGATATACCCAACCGCAATACACTGGTTCATCGCAGGACGCATACAGCTATCAACAGATGGCAAAGTAAACTTATTGAACAACAACGGGTCAGAGCAGACAGTCTTTTATAGCGAGACTTAAAATGAACCATGCCAGCAAACGTGCTTTAATTATCGCGTTTATTGTCTCGCTGCTGATACATGCACTCCTGCTCACGGGCGTAAAATTCAGCTTGCCGCTGAACATGGATGATGACACCACCATCATCGAAGCGCGTTTACAGCCTATGCCCAAACCAGCGCCACCGCTCGTCCTCAAACCTGCAGCACCCAAGAAATCACACCACGTCACCAAGCCGCCCGCACCCACCATAATTACTGCCCACGATGTTGTCCCAGCTATCGAACCCGCCGCTGTTGAACCCACAGCGGCAGAGCCCAATACAGCCGCACCCGTTACCGACGATATGTCAGCACCAGACACCCCCACCTTGAACTCACTCCCCTCCACACTGGAATTGCAATATAAAGTCGTCAAGGGCGAAGATGGCTTTGGTATTGGTCGCGCCACTTACATCTGGGTGAGTAAAAACGGTGGTTACACACTCACCAGCATCACCCATGGCACCGGGATATTTTCACTGTTGCAGCCAGGAAATCTGGTGCAGATCAGCCAAGGCAAAATCACTCCATTTGGACTTGCGCCCGACGATTTCTGGATCCAGCGCGGCCGCGCCACCCCCGACAAAAGCACTGCAGCACACTTCGACTATGCCCGCAAAACGGTAACCATAACCAAAGACAACAATGCGTATTCGGTACCGCTGGAAGACAATGCCCAAGATATTCTGAGTGTGATATTTCAGCTAGTCGTACGCTCGCCCTTTTCCGAAGACATGCTGTTACACGTCACTTCAGGCAAATCGCTCAAGCCATATCATGCCATTGTGGTTGGTGAAGAACACATCAACAGCGCACTAGGCGAAATTAACACGCTACATATCCAACGCCCCGCAGAAGAAGGCGAAGACGCTATCGACATGTGGCTAGCAACAGATTACAACTTCGCCCCCGTCAAAATCCGCATCGACCACAGCAAGTACGGGATAGTGGAACAACTGATTACTGGCATGAAAACTGGAGAATAAACCCATGAGCAATCCATCACGGCTGCCGGGAAATTAAGACGACATATTGGAATATTAGAACCACCCCCATAATGAGAAAGTGATTGACGTCAGGCAATCCCGACGGGGTTGCGCCAATTATCTAAGTCGTGAATGAATAACAGCAGGTGAAATGCGATAATACGACAACCAAATCCCAATTTTTCGACACACACCTAGTCTGTCGTAAGAGTACCAGGCCGTAACAACACTATTTGTTGCAGTAACCAGCCTGGTTGATCTGGAAGCAAAACCATGGGCTGCCCTTCTTGGTTGATTGTTACAACATGATAAACAAATCGTGTCTGCCTTACCCCTTTTGTATAGATTGACTTGTAGTTGAGGCATCCATAAACCACAGGGGTAACTGACTTGAATTCCTTCAAGGCTATATTTGCCTGAATATTCTCAAAGGACAAAAAAACCATATGCCCAAATGTAGCGTTTGTTTCAGGAAAGATCGCATCTGCATCACCATCAGCCCACCCTCGAATCTCATCACAGTATTTCCTCATCAATTCTTCAGGCGAAGGTGTATCAATCCCAACCAGTGCCATTTCTGCATGAAAACTTACCCCAGTTGCCGGGGATCGTCCATGGTTTTTCGCATGGCAAATAACATTAAAATAAATACCTTCAATCCCTGCATGAGTCTCGCCAACTTTTGGCTGTTCTAGTACGCAAGTAGCTGAGACCCAGGCACGGCTTTGTGATTCATTGGTCTCGCGCGCAACCGCAACTGCACTTTGAGCAGCGGCAGTTGCTTTTCTATTTAACAGAAGTGAATAAAGTAGAGCTAACAGCCCCAATCCGCTAACTATTGCGCTAACCAACGCAATAAAAAACGAAAACCTTGCCCACTTCGCCATTGCTTCCTGAGCAGCAAGATCTCGCGCAGAATGATCATCAGTTTTTTCAACTTCACGTTGCACTACCGCAAAGTCGTGGGTCTTAGCGATTCGATCAGGTGATTTGACAACGTTAGTATCTGTAGACGATTCGGTGAGAGTCGTAAATGCGAGGGATGTAGCTCGTAAGGATGTTTCGGCTATCGCACCTTCGAACGGCATCATGATTATGATGACTACCAAAAATAGATACTTGGAAAGTGGTCGTCTCAGGCGATAGAGGGACATGTAAGTATGCAACCTAACATAGAGTGGAGCACCGTATTTCTACGGTTACCTCGGTGAAACATAAAATTAGATTTTTTTTCAGTGATACGAGTTCTCATGACAAATATTACTTACTGCAACAGCCTCGTACTACAAACAATATATTTTTCGGAAACAGCGAGGTTTTGCAAAACGACATTTGCCGTTATTTCAGCAGAAAAGAAAAATGGGGACAGCCCTAACATTGTCGCATGCTTCTCTCTCGACCTCCTTAATAATGAAACCGCAGCTGCGCAATTTCCAGTGCATCACCTTCAACACGATACACCATACGGTGCTCGTCAGTTATCCGTCGTGACCAAAAGCCCGCCAGTGCGTGCTTTAATGGTTCAGGCTTGCCTATACCTGAATAGGGTTCGCGCTGGGTTTCACGGATTAACTTATTGATACGCTCAACCATGCGTTTATCCTGTTTTTGCCAATATAGGTAGTCTTCCCATGCTGCATCAGCAAAAACCAACCTCATTCCGTCAACTCGCGCTCAACACCTTTACTGGCATTTAATTGAGCTGTAGCAGTAAGCAAACGCTGGGCATTTGCGGGGGTGCGCAAAAGATAAGCGGTTTCCTCCAACGCATTGAAATCTTCCAGCGAAAGCATGACGACTGACTGTTCTTTATTGCGCGTAATAATTAAGGCTTCGTGATCATTGCAAACCCTATCCATTGCGCTGGCAAGGTTTGCACGAACTGTGGTGTAAGTAATCGCATCCATAAACGCTCCTTATGTGTACGCCATAATGTACATAACAACAAGCTTCTTGTCTAGATAAACAGCAATACACATAGTTTGTTTGCCGCACAAGTACAGATTGTTGGAATGTTACAAACCATCCGCTTTACTAGCCATTATATGGGAAGTCCACAGAACTGGCACAGCGAGGCACCCTTCATCTTTGGTCATTTTCTCTTGGCCAAGTAAGAGAAAGCGGTGTGCCATCGGACAACCTCCGCCATATCTACGCCGACTACCTAAATCACAAATAAAAAACAGGGCTCCGATTTTTTACTCAATTGCGCCATTATTAATTGTGACCACGCATCACTTAAACATGAGCAACCCTACACCAAAGACAATCGCAGCGGTGCCGGCGGCTTGAATAGCGGTTAGTTGCTCACCCAGAAAAAAATAGGCAAGCAGGGCGGCCACCAGCGGATAGGCGCCAGTTATAGCCAGGACCAGCCCGGAGCTAAGACCCGGGAAGGTCATGGCTTTTACCAAAAAGATGTTGCCCACGGCGCCACTCAAGGCAGCGAGAACAAGCCAGGGAATATTTGCACTGACTTTGCCTAAAGGAAACGGTTCTGAACGAGTCACGGCAATCAATGCAGAGATAACCGCACCCACCAGCATCACCAGCGCTACTACCCACTCCCCTTGAATTTCCTTGATGGACAGCAGTTTGTATGAAAATCCCCATACACCGTAGAGCAACAGAGCCAGCAGGGTTAGCACGAATCCTTGAGTCATTTCCATTCCATATCTAATTCAAATTTTTCCCAATTAGCATGAACACTCCGGCGGGAGCAAACCTGGTGAGTTTGGATCGCGCTAGCGTGGCATGGTTCATAGGGACTGACGGGCGACACACGCAACACCGTTTTTACAGTGCCGCCTGTATCTGCTTAGCCAGCGCCAACGCCACGTCCAGGTCATTATCGATACAAGTAAAGTGCCCCATCTTGCGTCCAGGACGCGCGCTTTGTTTGCCGTATAAATGCAGCTTAACGTGCGGATACTGCAGTAATGCAGTCCAGTTTGGCTGGCTATCACCCCATACATCGCCGAGCAAATTCACCATCACGGCTGGCGTGTGCAGCGCGGTTGCACCCAGCGGCAGATTACACAATGCACGCACCTGCATTTCAAACTGGCTGGATAAACACGCATCCAGAGTGTAATGCCCGCTGTTATGCGGACGCGGTGCAATCTCATTCACCACTAATTGCCCGCCATTGACCACAAAAAACTCTACGGCCATGACCCCGCAATAACCCAACTGCTGCGCAATCGCCGTTGCCATTTCTCGCGCATGTTGCGTTAAATCCTCAGCCACTCGCGCAGGAACGATACTGATATCCAATATGCCTGCGGCGTGGATATTTTCTGCCACCGGGTAAATCGCTGTTTCGCCTGCTTCATTGCGCCCCAGCACTACGGACAACTCACATTCCAGCGTCAACATGCGTTCCAATACGCACACTTCGCCGCCCATGCTGGCAAATGCCACCTGTGCCGCCGCCACATCGGCTACTCGCGTCTGACCTTTGCCGTCATAACCAAAGCGTGACACCTTGAGCACAGCGGGGAAGCCGACAGTAGCAACCGCTTTGAGCAAATCACCGGCGTGCCTGATCACCGCAAATGGCGCAGTAGCAAAACCATGCTGTTGCAGCCAGGTTTTTTCCGCGACGCGATTTTGCGCGATCTCTACCGCACTGGCACTGGGTTTGACTGGACAATGCTCGGCCAGATAACGCAACGTATCAGCAGGTACATTTTCAAATTCAGTGGTAATCGCAGCGCAGGTTTTCGCCATTTTTGCCAATGCGTCCATATCTGCATAATCTGCACAGAGATGTTCATCAGCAAATTGTCCGGCAGGACTTGCCGCATCCGGGTCCAGCACCATCACTCGATAACCCATGGTGCGCGCCGCAATGGTAAACATGCGTCCCAACTGTCCGCCTCCGAGCATGCCCAGGGTCGCACCTGGCAATATCATCGCACTCATTCCACCACCACGTCAGGCAAGTCCATCGCTAACACTGTCGCCGCCTGTTTGGTACGGAAGTCAGCTAATTTTTGCGCCAATGCAGGCTGTTCAGCTGCCAGCATGGCCAGTGCGAACAAAGCCGCGTTCGCCGCACCCGCCTCACCAATCGCAAACGTCGCCACTGGTATACCTTTGGGCATTTGCACGATAGAGAGCAATGAGTCCATGCCTTTCAGATATTTGGACGGCACCGGCACGCCCAACACCGGCACTATAGTTTTAGCCGCCAGCATGCCAGGCAAATGAGCCGCACCACCTGCACCCGCGATAATCGCGCGCAAGCCGCGTGACTGGGCTGATTCGGCATAAGAGAACAGCAAATCCGGCGTGCGGTGCGCAGACACCACTTTCGCCTCAAATGCCACATCAAACGATTTGAGTATCAGCGCTGCCTGTTGCATCACTGCCCAATCGCTGTTGCTACCCATGACTATGCCTATTTGTGGTGTGCTCATCGAATTATCTGCGCGCAAATTAAAGCGAGTATTTTAACCTAAAACAGCCGCTTTCTAAGTTAAAATAACGCATCTCAAATCGCAAGGAAGCCCCATGCCTACCAGCCATTTTACGCCCGGCGACAAAGCCAACATCCTGTCGGAAGCGTTACCCTACATACAGCGTTTTTTTGATAAAACCATAGTCATCAAATACGGCGGCAATGCCATGACCGATGACAAGCTCAAAGAAGGCTTTGCCCGCGATGTGGTCCTGCTGAAATTAGTCGGCATGAATCCTGTCATTGTCCATGGCGGCGGTCCGCAAATTGGCGAGCTATTAAAGCGTGTCGGCAAGCAAAGCGAGTTCATCCAGGGCATGCGCGTGACCGATAAAGAAACTATGGACGTAGTGGAAATGGTGTTGGGCGGACTGGTCAACAAGGAAATCGTCAACCTCATCAATCAGCAGGGCGGCAAAGCTGTCGGTTTGACGGGTAAAGACGGCGGCATGATACGCGCCAAGAAACTGTTCATTGACGATCAGGAAAACATCGGTAACAAGCTCGATATCGGCTCAGTCGGCGAAGTGCTGGGCATAGATCCTGAACTGGTAGAATTACTCGACACCCGTGACTTCATCCCCGTCATCGCACCCGTCGGCGTGGGCATGGACGGTGAATCCTACAATATCAATGCGGACCTGGTCGCGGGCAAACTGGCTGAAACCTTGCGCGCGGAAAAGCTCATCCTCATGACCAACATCCCGGGCGTGTTAGATAAAGAGGGTGGTTTGCTCACAGGTTTAACTGCACAACGCGTCGATGAACTGATCGCCGATGGCACGATATACGGCGGCATGCTACCTAAAATTCATTGCGCGCTGGATGCGGTAAAGAATGGTGTGCAAACTGCGCATATTATTGATGGCAGGGTAAATCATGCATTATTGCTGGAAGTGCTGACTAAAGATGGGGTAGGAACGCTGATTAAACGCAGTTAACGATCATCCGTCGTGCCAGCAATGATGGCGCGACGGGCGCACACCTGACAATTACTGTACAATCATCAACGTAGCACACAATAATTTATCGATCTGCGCAATCGATAATTACCCAACCTTTCCGCATCGTACTTTAAGTGATTACCGCCATGTCAGACACCCACGCAACTACCGAAAACAGCTCATACTATCGAGAAATTGCCGCCCTTATGGTCGAGGCGCTTAATCTTGAAATTACTGCCGACGAAATAGCCTTAGATGCGCCGCTATATGGCGACGGACTGGGACTGGACTCTATCGATGTGCTAGAAATCGCATTGGTCGTATCCAAGCGCTATGGTCTGCAACTACGCGCGGACAACGCAGACAATCAGCACATATTCAGCTCGTTGCGCAATCTGACTGACTATATCGCAGCGCACCGAAGCAAGTAATGGCTAAAGCCGGCTTTATGCGCGGACTCATTATCGCAGTCGCCATTATCGGCTACGCCATACTGGCAAACTACACCAACCAATCGACACGCACTGGCACGTTAGGTGTACTGGTCGCACTTGCGCCACTGGTTCTAACAGGCGTCATCATGACATGGCATGCCACACGGCGGGGCTTAATGATCAGCCTGTTCCTCGTTGCCGTTGCCCTGGCCTGGCTGGTGTGGCCGATACTCAAACTACACTACGGTTGGATCTACTGGCTGGAACATGAAAGCCTGCAATGGGCACTGCTGCTCACTTTTGCACGCACACTGCGCCAGCAACGACAACCGCTCTGTACCCAGCTTGCAACTATCGTCCACGGCGAGCTTACTCCTGCCTATGCACACTATACTTATCAGGTGACCGTCGCCTGGACGGCATTTTTCGCGCTGATGATACTCATTTCCACCAGCCTATTCTTCTTGCAACCGATTGCGGTCTGGTCAATATTTGCGAACTTCATTTTCATGCCTTTAGTCGTGCTCATGTTCATTGCAGAATATGCCGTACGCAAGGTGGCACGCCCAGAATTAGCCCAGGTTAACATCATGGATGCAGTACATGCATTTATGCAACATTCTGCACATCGCCGTTAAATTACGTACTATGCAAACCATACCGTTATTCTCCCATACCCAGCCAGACCAGATCATTGCCCGTCAGCATGGCGCTGACATCACCGCAGCGCAGTTTCTGGCCGATGTGAGGCAACTGGCCACACGCCTTCCTGCGAGCAAACATGTGCTGAATATGTGCGCCGATCGTTATCACTTTACGGTCGGCTTAGCCGCCGCGGTCATCAGCAACAAAATCAGCCTGCTGCCGCCTTCGCATACGCCCGAAATGATTAACCAGCTCAAGCGCTTTGCACCGGATACATTCTGCCTCAACGAGCAAGCATTACCCGCGATTACGTTACCACTTACGTTGTACCCCGCTGCACCTGCCCCTGTCACCGAGCCGTTTGTTATCCCGCAAATAAACAGCGATCAATGTGTCGCCGTCGTATTCACCTCAGGCTCAACGGGTACACCACAGTCTCACACCAAGACCTGGGGGCAGCTAACGCATAGTGCACGGGCAGAAGCACAACAACTGGGTTTAATAGGTGATGCAACATTTACGCTCATCGGCACCGTTCCCCCGCAACACATGTATGGACTGGAGTCGACAGTGCTGATGGCATTACACAGCGGCAACGTGCTCGATAGCCAGCAACCTTTCTATCCCGCCGATATCTGTCAGGCAATTGCCGCCGCACCTGCGCCACGCGTACTCATTTCTTCTCCTGTACATCTGCGCGCGCTACTTGATGCCGGACTGCAGCTGGCACCTGTCGCCTGGTGCGTATCAGCAACCGCACCACTTTCCATAGCCTTGGCGCACGCGCTGGAAACCCAGTTTCACACCCAGGTATATGAAGTCTATGGCAGCACCGAAACGGGCGTGATTGCCACTCGACAACCCACACATAACGCCGTATGGCAGCTATTTGCAGGCATCAGGCTCACTATCGACGGCGCGCATGCCAGTGTCGCCAGTGTGCAAATCAATCCCGCCATCATGCTGAATGACATCATTGAAGCCACCAGCGCTGACACATTTTTACTGCATGGACGCACAGCGGACCTGATTAACATCGCGGGCAAACGCAATTCGCTCACCAATCTCAATCACCAACTGACCAGCCTGCCTGGCGTCATTGACGGCGTCTTTTTCATGCCTGACGAGATAATGCCCGATAGCATCACCCGTCTCGCGGCGTTCGTCGTTGCGCCGGCACTGGATGCATCACAATTACGCGCACTTTTGCGCGCGTACATAGATCCGGCATTTTTACCGCGCCCGTTGATATTTGTGGAGCAGCTCCCGCGCAACGCTACAGGCAAACTGCCGCGTACGGCATTGCAGGACTTATTGAAAAGCCACCTGAGTCAGACTGCTAGATGAATACGACCTGTTACACCATTCCCCTCGACCACCCCACGTTTGCCGGGCATTTCCCTGGCAGCCCAATCTTGCCTGGCGTGGTTTTGCTGGATCTGGCATTGCAGGCCATCACCGATGCCAACCATATCGTACTAAGTCAGTGCACACTCAACACGGTTAAATTCATCCACCCGGCTCGGCCCGGAGACGTACTGACGATTACGCATAGGCGCGCAGACAGTGGTGCGGTACATTTTGACATCAGTACAGCCAGCCATCAAATTGCCAGCGGCAGTGTCACTTTTCTACCATGAGCACACCAACGCAGCACTGGACGCAGACACCCGAGCGCAGCAACATGCTGATGCTGCGCATCATGACCTGGATTTCCCTGCGCATGGGGCGACGTGCTGGGCGTGTTGTACTGCATCTGATTGCCGCCTATTTCCTGTTATTTTCCCCTGGCAGTCGCCGCGCCTCGCGCGCCTACCTGACCCGCGCACTCGACCGCACTGCCAGCTGGCGTGACCTGTACCGCCATTTTTACAGCTTTGCCAGCACCATACATGACCGTATCTACCTCGTTAACCAGCGCTTTGACTTATTCGATATCAATATCTCCGGGCAGGAATGCATAGAAGAGGCAATACGATCCGGCACCGGCGTGTTTCTGGTTGGTGCCCACTTCGGCAGCTTTGAAGTGATACGCGCCATGGGACGCAGCATCCCCAATTTGCACGTCAGCATGGTCATGCACGAAGACAACGCCGCCAAAATCAACGCCATGCTTGCCGCCATCAATCCTGCAGCCGCTGCCGACATTATTGGCCTGGGTCACATTGACACCATGCTCAAGGTGCGCGAACGTCTGGAACAAGGCGCCATGGTTGGCATCCTCGCCGACCGTACTTTAGGTGAAGACGCTACCCTGCCAGTCAGTCTGTTGGGCCATACCGCTTACATCCCGACCGGGCCATTCCGCATGGCCGCATTATTGCGCCAACGCATGGTGTTTATGACCGGGGTATATCTCGGTGCCAACCGTTACCAGATCAGCTTTGAGCCGCTGGCAGACTTCACTGACATCCCTACAGGACAACGCGGCACTTTAGTCAATGCTGCCGTTATGCGTTATGCTGCGTTAATAGAGCAGCATTGCCGCAATACCCCCTATAACTGGTTTAACTTTTTTGATTTCTGGCAACAGCCTCACTCCGCCATCACTGAAAAAACATGAAACTACTCAAAAGCCGATTTGCCTTATTACCTCTCACCCTTCTGCTATGCAGCAGCCTGAGCTATGCTGCCAGCTGGGATATAGACCAACTCATGCACAATCTTGCACTCAGCCGTTCGGGACATGCGAGCTTTGTTGAGAAAAAAACCATAGCCCTGCTCGATCAGCCCATAGAATCTTCTGGCGAACTGCTTTATACCGCGCCGGATCGCCTGGAAAAACGCACCCTCAAACCCAAAGCTGAAAACATGCTGGTCGATGGCGACAATCTGGTCATAGAGCGCGGCAAACAAAAATATCGCCTGCAATTACAGGACTATCCTGAGCTGGCCGCTTTTATCGACAGTATACGCGGCACTCTGGCGGGAGACCGCAAAGCATTGGAGCGCACCTATCAGCTCAGTCTGGAAGGCAGCGCTGCAAACTGGACGCTACAGCTTGTGCCCAACAATGCGCGCATGCAGCAAGTGATTAGCCGCATTCGGATTGCCGGTGTGCGTGATGAAGTACGCAGCATAGACATCGCCCAGACCGACGGCGACAGTTCGCACATGCAAATCGAAAAGCTGGCAACACCGTGAAATTCACCGCGAGCCGTCTCGCCATTACAGTCTGGCTCATATTCATCCTCGGGTGTGGCGCCATCATCAGCCGTAGCCAATTCACTGCTGATCTATCCGCTTTTTTACCGCGCAGTCCCACCCCCGCACAACAATTATTACTGGAACAGATACACGACGGCCTCGCATCACGCCTCATCCTGGTTGGCATAGCGGGTGCTGATGCACCGACTCGCGCCCGCATCTCCAAGCAGCTGGCGCAACAATTACGCCAAGATAGCCAGTTTGTCAGCATCAACAATGGCGAGCCTGTCACTGCCAAACAGGATCAAGCCTACTGGTTTGATCATCGTTACCTGTTAAGCGCCACCATCACTCCTGAGCGTTTCACTATAGCGGGTTTGCATAATGCGATCAGTGACAGCATAGATTTACTTGCCTCACCAGCAGGATTACTGGTAAAGGCGATGTTGCCACATGACCCAACCGGGGAAATGGTACAACTCCTCACCCAATTCAGTAACAGTCGCCCACCCGCACTGAGTGACGGGGCTTGGGCATCACACGATGGCAGCCGCGCTTTATTACTGATCCAGACCCGCGCATCGGGTTCGGATACCGATGCACAGCAGCTGGCCATGGCGCAAATTGAGCAGGCTTATCAGCAAGCCGCAGGCACACACACGGCGACACGACTGGAAATGACAGGCCCAGGCGTATTCTCGGTCAAATCGCGCAACACCATCAAGGCCCAGGTTTCTTTGCTATCCATCATTAGCGTGGGGCTGATTGCCACCCTGCTATTGCTGGTTTACCGTTCGCCGACGGCACTCATCCTGGGTTTTTTACCTGTGATCAGTGGCGCACTGGCAGGTATTGCCGCAGTGAGCTTAGGTTTCGGCACGGTACACGGCATTACTCTGGGTTTTGGCACCGCACTCATAGGCGAGGCAGTCGATTATTCTATTTACCTGTTTGTACAATCGGAACAGCGCCAGCACGAGCTATGGGTTAAACGCTTCTGGCCTACTATCCGACTTGGTGTGCTGACCTCGATCGCGGGTTTCGCTTCCCTGCTATTTTCGGGCTTCCCTGGTCTGGCGCAACTTGGCCTGTATTCCATTGCCGGCCTCATCACCGCAGCGGCAGTCACGCGCTACGTTTTACCTCACCTACTGCCTGACAATTTCCACATCCATGATGTCTCTGCCATCGGCCATAAACTATCTCGACTGGAACAAAGTGCGCCGAAGCTGCGCTGGCCAGCTGTAGCGGTATTATTGCTCGCGCTAGTCATTGTCGTCCAAAATCACGATCATATATGGGATGACAAAATCTCCTCTCTGAGCCCTGTCTCAAAAGCGGATATTGCGCTGGATACCCAGTTGCGCGCTGACTCTGGCGCACCTGATGTGCGCTATCTGGTGGTCATCTCTGACACCACACAAGAAGCAGTGCTACGCGCCAGTGAACAGATTGCCAAAGTATTGCAAGAGCAAGTGGAACTCGGCGGCCTGGGCAGTTTTGATAGCCCTAGCCATTATTTACCCAGCGTGGCCAGCCAACGTGCGCGGCAAGCCAGTTTGCCTGCAGCCGAGCTATTGCAGGCAAATCTGGCAAACGCGGTACAAGGTTTGCCGATACAGGCAAATCGACTCACGCCCTTCTTGTCCGATGTCGCCAGTGCCAGAAATCAGCCGCTGCTACAGGCATCTGATTTACATGGCACCTCCATGGCGATGGCGGTTGATGCACTGCTTATCCATCACGGCACTGATTGGCGAGCGCTGTTGCCTCTGACCGCGCTACCCAATACAGAAATCAATGCCGAACACATCCGTGCCGCATTGCGTACCCACGCATTACCCAACGTCATCCTGGTGGATATGACACAGGAATCAAACCAGCTCTATTCCAGCTATTTGCATGAAGCTATCCTGCTGTCTCTGGGTGGGCTAGTCGCTGTCATTGCTTTGTTGTTTGTGGTGTTCCGTTCACCCATGCGGGTCTTGCGCATACTCGCACCACTGGCTGCAGCAGTCATGACGGTCACCGCAGGGCTGGTCATATTGGGGCATGCATTAACCATATTGCATCTCATCGGCCTGTTACTCGTGGTTGCCATCGGCTCCAATTACGCCTTGTTTTTTGACCGTAATGCGAATGCACCAGCTATTGCACCGCACACATTGGCATCGATGTTCTTTGCCAACTTAACTACCGTGGCAGGTTTTGGTCTGCTGGCATTTTCCGACGTGTCCATACTGCAAGCCATGGGCATGACCGTCGCGCCAGGTGTGATATTAGCGCTAATCTACTCTGCCATTTTCGCGCGTAACGCCCATGCAGAAAACTAGCTGGAAACCTGGCCGCCTCATCTACCTGACGCTGGCTATCCACGCGACTGCGGTGCTGGTGTTGCTCACAACACCGCAGCACTGGCGCTGGGTGCTGGCCAGCCTGATTGCCAACCATCTTGTGCTGGCTCTGGTTGGTTTGTGGCCACGCAGCTCATGGCTGGGGAAAAATTGGACACAATTACCTGACGCGGCAATTGCGCGGAATGAAATCGCCCTGACTATAGATGATGGTCCCGACCCTGAGGTCACGCCACAGGTACTGGATATACTCGCGCGTTATGGCGTACATGCCACCTTTTTTTGCATAGGTGATGTTGCACAACGTTACCCGGCACTATGCCGCGACATTATTAGTCGCGGTCATGCCATAGAAAATCATAGCCAACAGCACCGCTACTATTTTTCCTTGCTGGGCATCAAGGGTCTGACCCGAGAGATTCAATCCGCACAAACCACACTGACTGCAATCACTGGGCAGCCGCCATTATTTTTTCGCGCCCCGGCTGGATTACGCAACCCATTTCTCGATCCGGTACTGTATAAGCTAGGATTACAGCTCGCCACCTGGTCGGTACGTGCCTTTGACACCCGCGTCGGCGATGCTGACAAGGTCGCGCGTACGCTGGTACATGGCCTACGCGCAGGGGCCATTATATTATTGCATGATGCCCACGCGGCACGCACCGCCACAGGCGAACCAGTTATTTTAAAAGCATTACCCAAAGTAATCGATGCGGCTTTGGCTGCGAAATTACACTTTGTCACCTTGCGGCAGGCATTATTATGATAACCGATCAGCCGCTGTGGTATCGCCAGATAGGGGCAGCCCTGACTAAACATATCGTGCTGAAAGCCATCGGCACACCCACATTCATTGCCCTGTTTTTTGTCGCCTATTTACACCTGCTCAAACACCCCGCATTTGCCGTCAGCATCATGCCTTTTACTGCACTCGATGCGCTGATTCCTTATCAGCCATCGACCATGCCGATGTATTTGTCACTGTGGGTATACGTTTCATTACCCTCATCCTTGCTCACCACACGGCGCGAATTGTTTACTTACGCCAGTGCCATGACCGCTACCTGCCTGACTGGACTGATCATTTTTTACGTTTGGCCAAGCGCTGTCCCGGCAGCGAGTATCGACTGGTCACAACATGCCAGCATGGCCTACCTTAAAAGCGTCGATGCTGGTGGCAACGCTTTCCCTTCCTTGCATGTCGCCACCGCCGTGTTTTCAGCCATGTGGCTGCATGACGTGTTACGCCGCTTCCGCGCGCCTGGCTGGCTGCTGGTGCTAAACAGCGTATGGTGTGCCGGGATTATTTACTCTACCCTGGCAACACGCCAGCATGTCATCGTCGATGTGATAGGCGGGCTCATCCTGGGTGCAGTCATGGCGCAATATGCCTTACGCAAACAAGCCAAATCAACGATACCTTAACTGTCCAGACAACCATGACCATTACCGCTAATCTTGCCACGCACAAATCCGAAGCTTTGTTGTTTTTTACCCTGCTACAGCTCACTGTTATCGTGCTGGCAGCCCGAATTGGCGGCGGCGTTGCATTGCGTGTCGGACAATCCGCCGTTGTCGGGGAAATCATCATCGGCATATTACTCGGCCCATCCCTGTTTGGCCTGATTGCACCCGATATTTTCCAGTATGTTTTTCATTCTGGCGCACCTGAACCCATGCAGATGCTGTCGCAAATCGGCCTGGTTCTGCTCATGTTCCAGATCGGGCTGGAATTCAATTTCGCCCACTTAGCAACCCCCAGGCATCGCAGATCAGTGCTGCTCATTGCCAGTACCAGCCTGATCCTGCCCTTTGCACTGGGCTTTGTGGTTGGTCAGGTCAGTACGCACTTACTCTCCCCCGATACCAACTCACTTAGCACCGCACTCTTTATCGCCACCGCTTTTTCCATCACTGCATTACCTATACTGGGGCGCATCATGATGGAATTTAACATGACACGCACCCCTATCGGCGTCATAGCCATCAGTGCTGCCGCTATTAATGATGTCATCGGTTGGTTGTTATTGGCACTGATTACCACCCTCACTTTGTCCAATTTCGACGCGGGATATTTCGCGCTGAAAGTCGTGCTGGTTTTAGGGTTCTTCGCACTTAGCTGGTTTGTCATACGCCCCATGATGAAACGCATCCTGCATCATTGCGACGCCCATTCTGGCGCTCTGTCGCACAATTTGCTGGGCATCGTGCTGGCAGCCATCTTCTTATCTGCGATGGTGACTTACCAACTGGGCATTTTCGCCATATTTGGCGGCTTCATGATGGGTGTGCTGCTGCACGACGAGCTCGCTTTTGTGCGTACCTGGAAGGCCCGCATCAGCCCGTTTGTAATGGTGTTTTTCCTGCCTATATTCTTTACCTACACCGGCCTGCGCACCAACATCGGCAGTCTGGATACACTTGCTGCGTGGGGATGGTGCGCCATGATAGTGCTGCTGGCAACTGTGGGGAAATTCGGTGGCGCCTATATCGCAGCACGGATAGCTGGCATGAGTCATGCGGAAAGCAAAGTGATGGGCATCATGATGAATACTCGCGCACTGATGGAACTCATCGTGATTAATGTCGGTTTTGACCTGGGCGTGATCTCCCAGCAAATGTTTACCATACTGGTCATTATGGCAATATTTAGCACAGTCATTACTTCACCGATGTTGCGCCGCTGGCTACCCAAAATAGGTATCGCCATACCAACGCACTCAGAAAAACTGGACCAAACTGCGCATGAGCAGCACGGATAGACTAATAAGACTATAGCCGAATCAAAAAAGACAACTCGACAAATTATTATCATGAGCTATAAGTAGAGTACGTATTATCGCAGAAGGGAGTAACCAGCGGGAAAAGGAGATTAAAATGCTTAATCATATCGCCGACTTCGTTGTACATTTTGACGAGTCGCTAGCCCATGAACAAATTGAACAGGTGGAAGACAGCGTACGCAATCATGCTTGTGTTGTCAGCGCATCGTCTCATGAAAGAACCCCTCACCTTATGCTAATTGCCTATGACCCAAAATGCACTCATTCCAGAGGCATTATAGATGTGGTTAAAGGACATGGATTGCATGCAGCCAGAGTTGGCTAGTAGCCAGCTTCAGTAAAGTACAGACGCCGGAAAAGCGAATATTGCCACGATCTTTGGATAATCGATTATTAGCACTGTTCGAACATGCTTAACAGACCAATTACTGGTTTAGCTACTGGTCACCATATATAACCGCCAGCGGACGGGAGGGTGTACGGACAACCAGTTAGCGGACGTTGTAGTGACTGCCAGCAGTTCCCGCAACCCTTGCGTTGCTTCATCAGCCCCCATTACCTGAGCAGCTTGATGGTCAGCGCGCAATTCAAAAAACCAGTGTACTATCAGCCAGCCCAGGAGAAATCCCCCCAGACTGAACCAGGCAAACGTATCTGCCGGCGTGTCAGGCAGCATCACTGTCAATATCAGCACTGGCAACACGGCTGCCAAGCGTTGAGACCAGCTGCCATGTACCAAGGCTCGCGCCAGGACAAAACGAAGTCCGTTTATCCCCAAGCGCTCCGCCATGGATGAAGCAATAAATATTTGGCTTTGCTGAGGTAGCAAGCCCGCTGTGACGATGAATGGAATTGGGTACTCAGCCAAAACAACCGGGATTTCGGTCAACTGGACATGTCCTTTGCGCTTATGCAACTCGGCCAAATTCCAGTCAACAGCTTGACGTAACGGCCCCGCCACAACTGTCTTTACTATGAGTGCGTTGCAGATTGCCGGCCCATACCAAAACCCCACAATCACCAAGCCTGCCTGATAAATACTTGAGAGCAACGAGTAAGTCGCATTATTGTCCCAGGAAGCCGGAGACAGCAGACTCGGGCCATAAAAGGCCAGTGAGCTGAGCAACAGAAAAATCAATGTGCGCCTGGGTGAGGAAGGTATCATCGCTGTATTGTCACACGAACTTCATTAGACGAGCTTATTAATCTGTTTCGGCAAACGGGCGGTCGTTCCCCGCAAAACATCAACATCTCTTCTGCTACGCTTAATTTTGCTATCGATGCTGCCACCCAGCAACTGGCCTAAGTAGTTCAATCCGTGTAAATCACGCACATAATTTTTATCAGGAAACAGCGTGCATTGTTACCAGCGGCATTGATGTAAACTGTAATTCGTATGGCTTGCGCTTATCTTTCCAGTTTGCCGATTTTCATGCAGACTGGCAAATAAAGCACGCTTATTTACAGCACAATAACGACTTTGAAAACTCCATTACGGTTCAATCGCTGCCATTTTAATTCAGTGTAATGCGGCATCGTCAGGTTTGCGACATTCCGCTGCCACATCCAGTGTACCTGTTGGATAAAATGCAGAGCCTTGTACTAATTCGTTTGCAAAGTACGCTTCCAGCTCTGCCATAAATTGCTGCGTATTTTGCGGCGCGTCAAAACAGCGCCCTAAACGCAGTCGATAGGCAATGGGCATCGCAGGCTTGCGGAACAACGACCAGCCTTTACTGAGATAATGCGTGTCAGTTTCAATTAATACCGTTTGCACTCGCACTTGGGCTTGATAGGCAATCAATGCAACGCTGCCTTTAAGGCGGTTCACGGGGTCTTGCGTGGTGCGCGTTCCTTCGGGGAACAATAACAGATGGCTGCCATGCTGAAAATCATCTACAGCCAGCCGTACCATTTGGCGTAAGGGCTCACTCCGGATGTAACCTGCTAACCGCGCGCCGGCACCCAGGAAAATATTGTTCATCAAATCTGCTTTCATCACGCAGGCGATGTTGGGCAAGCGTGAAATCACCATGACTGCATCCAGTAAACATGGGTGATTGGGTGCGATAATCAATGGCGCCTCATCCCGCAAGGCGTCCAGCGCAGTCAAATCAAAATGACAGCGCCGTGAGATGCTCAGACTGGCCAGATAAAAGCGAAACGCCAACATGGTTACCCGACGACCTAATACTCGCCCCCAACGTGTGGGCAACAATGGGTTAAGCAACACGGCAATCGGCGCCCACGCCAAGCAAAGCAAACCCAGCCAAATCAGGCCGAGGTACAACACCAGATAATCATAAGCCACGGTTAGACGACGCATCATATTGAGCTATCGCGCCACGCAGCAAGCAAAACCACTATATCCATTAACGTACCAGCTCAACCACATCATCGACAGGACGGATATTCAGTTTACGCAACCGCCATGCACGGAAAGTGCGACGCAAATTAAAGATGGATCCCAAATAATAGAGTGTCTTGAAGAATACTATGGAGGGTCCTATTGGTGTTTTACCAAAAATATCCCCTGCGAGCACAGAAAGCACGGCTTCCTTGGCGCGCAAAATATTACGCGGCCCCATGAACATATCGCGCATCGTAGGGTTGGTCATACGATAAATAAACCAGGAAAATGCTTTTGGCCCCCTGCGCATACTACGGTCAAACTTTTTCAATGCGGCTGCTGCTTGCTCGGGATGACGCAGGCAGATATCTACCGTATCCGCACCCAAAAAAGCGCTTTGCATGGCCAACATCACACCTGATGAAAATACCGGGTCAATAAAGGCATAGGCGTCACCCAGCAATAGGAAATTTTCTCCATGCGTGCGATCACACACATACGAGAAATTACCCGTTGCTTCGACTGCCGTCTCCATTTTTGCGGATGCCAGACGCGCTGTCAGTGCTGGACTCATGGCAAGAGTCTCGTTAAAAAATTCCGTTAACGATTTCTTGCCGCGCGTCTTCAAATAATAAGGCCAGGTCACCGCCCCCACGCTGGTTGTTCCATCCGTCAGTGGGATATACCAGAACCAGCCATGTTCGAACCAGAACACGGTGATATGCCCCGCTTCCTTACCAGCATGGCGCTGCGCACCTGAAAAATGTGCATAAATGGCTGTGCTGTTATGTTTTTTATTGCGCTGCTTGGCTTTAAGCCGGTTACCCAAAAACGTATCTCGTCCTGACGCATCCAGTACGAAACGCGCATGCCAGCTCAATTTTTTACCATCATCCAGCTGCGCCTGAACTATTGCGCCTTGCCCATCAGGCAAAAATTGCACGTCTTGTACCTGACACCCTTCCATAACCGTCGCATTTTTGGCAGCGGCATTGCGAATCAGAATCTCATCGAATTCCGCACGCCGCACTTGATATGCCATAGGCATGGATTTATCCCACGCATCTGCAAACTCGAATCGCTGCTGATGGTCATGTTGAGGGGAAACAAACTCCGCCCCCCACTTCTCCATGCCGATAGCCTTGACTGCGTCGGCAACACCCAGGCGTTCGAGCAAGGGCAAATTAGCCGGCAACAGGGATTCGCCGATATGAAAGCGTGGATGGTGCGCTTTTTCCAGCAAAGTTACCTGATAGCCACGCTCTGCCAGCAAGGTAGCCGCCGTTGAGCCTGCTGGCCCACCACCGATGACCAGCACATCACAATCTACACAATTTGTGTCTTGCGGTATTGAAGTATTATTCATTGCGCTCCTCCGATTGGACTACACAGTGCGCCTTTAACTTGACAAGAGCTTTGCTCTTTCACCTTTATTAAGCCATTACCACACAAACAATGATGGCATTTTACGCCATTATTATGATGCTTCTATGTAATTCCATACTGGTAGTGCGATAATCGCAGAATCGGCTGTAGATTACAGCTACTAGTGTATATAGCGTATGCAATTATATGTGTTTGTACACCCACCCACTTCGAGCAAATTTAGATTAGAACGGATTTGATCACATTGAAATCGCTGTTACTTTCCCATTTTACCGCTACCAGCTGTATCGGTCGCGGGCTGGATCAAACACTGGTGGCACTGCAACAGTGTCGTACCGGCTTATTGCCGTGCACGTTTGAAACAGCCGAACTAGCGACTTCTGTCGGCGAGGTTGCGGGTATCGATGCAGTGCAAATTCCACCGCATCTCGCTGCCTACGACTGCCGCAATAATCGACTGGCTCAATTAGCTTTGATACAAGATGGCTTTGCCGACGCAGTCAACGCGGCAGCTGAAAAATATGGGCGTCATCGTATCGGCGTTTTTATCGGCACCAGCACTTCAGCCATACTGGAGACTGAACTGGCTTATCGGCAGACAGATGCCGAAACGGGTGCCTTGCCAGACTCCTTCCACTACCGCACCCAGCACAACTCTTACTCTATCGCTGATTTTACCCGGCTATATTTTGGACTGACTGGACCAGCAGCCACGGTTTCCTCGGCCTGCTCATCCAGCGCCAAAGTATTCAGCTCGGCTCGACGCATGATTGCGGCCGGGCTAATCGATGCTGCTGTGGTGGGTGGCGTTGATACGCTATGCCTCACCACGCTTTACGGCTTCAATTCGCTAGGGCTAACCGCTGCGCAACCATGCCGCCCGTATGACACAACGCGAGACGGCATTTCCATCGGTGAAGCCGGTGCATTTGTGTTGCTTGAGCAACAGCCAGCGCAACTCGAAGACAATGCCATATTATTATTAGGCGTAGGCGAGTCCAGCGATGCCTATCATATGTCCTCGCCACATCCAGAAGGACTGGGCGCACGCATGGCCATGCAAGCAGCGCTGGATATGGCGGGCTTGTCGCCACAGCAGATTGATTACATCAATCTCCACGGCACGGCAACGCCCAGCAATGATGCGGCTGAAGGCAAAGCGGTCAGCGCAGTGTTCGGCGCATCCACACCATGCAGCTCCACCAAGGGTGCAACTGGACACACTTTAGGCGCAGCAGGCGCATTAGAAGCAGTAATCTGTGCTCTGGCGTTGCGGAACGGTTTGCTCCCCGCAGGCATCAATACCCAGCAGCTCGACCCTGACATTCCACTCGATTACCTGCTGACAAACCGCGAACAGGTTATCACTCGCGCCATGAGCAATTCATTTGGCTTTGGAGGCACCAATTGCAGCCTGATATTTGGACGTGCAGCATGACCACGCTCACCGCTTATATTAATGGCATCGGCCTGCTCGGTCCTGGTTTATTCGGCTGGAGTGAGAGCGAGCCCATACTTGCAGGACAGCGGCCTTACATCAAGCTCCCTACGGCATTACCCTTACCAATGTTGCTTCCTGCTGCTGAACGTCGCCGCAGTGGCGCCATTGTGAAGACCACGTTAGCGACTGGATTGGAGGCAAGTGCCGCAGCAGGACTAGACCCCGCTACACTCGCATGCGTATACAGCGCATCCGGCAGTGATGGACAGAACTGCCACGAAATCTGCCTGACCCTCGCCTCTGATGACAGGCATATTTCGCCGACCCGTTTCCACAACTCGGTACACAATGCTGCGGCGGGCTACTGGAGCATTGCCACTGGCGCGATGACCCCTATTTCAGTGCTCTGCGCATACGACGCCAGCTTTGGCGCAGGATTATTAGAAGCCTTGACTCAGGTTATCGTGGACCATACCGCCACCCTGCTCATCTCCAGCGACACCACTTATCCTGAACCATTACACCACACACGCCCCATTCCGGATAACTTTGCGACAGCCTTGGTACTTGCACCCGTAGCCAGCGCCCTCAGCATTGCAAAAATCAGCGTCAGTCTGACCAGCGAGCCTGCGCACACCCTGAGTGATGCTACGCTAGAGCAGCTACGAGCCAGCATACCCTCAGCGCGGAGTTTGCCTTTGCTGCAAGCGCTCGCACAAAAGCGCAACGAACGTATCGTACTCGACTATTTAGCCCCACTCCAAATTGCCGTGGATATCACCCTATGCTGAACACACAGCTCAACCACGCATGGATAGCTGCGCACATCCCGCACCAGTATGATATGTGCCTGCTTGAGCAAGTCGTCACATGGGATACACAGCAGATTCATTGCCTGGCCAACAGCCATACGTTACCGGACAACCCGCTACGTTCACGCGATCAGCTCAGTAGTGCTTGCGGTATTGAATATGCCGCCCAAGCCATGGCGATACATGGCGCCTTACTCGCCCCCAGCGACAGTTCGCGCCCTCGCGCAGGATTTTTGATTAGTGTGCGCGGCACAACCTTACATACGCCACGTTTAGACAACATTAGTGCCGATCTTGATATTGTAGCAACCTGCATCCACAGCAGTGCTGACAACATTCTTTATCAATTCACTGTACATGCTGCGGGACAATTATTACTGGATGGGCGAGCAGCAGTGATATTAAATGCAGAAAATCAACTTCAACTCACAGGCGCACTCACATGAAACATGCTCTGGTCACGGGTGGTAGTGGTGGTGTCGGCATGGCGATATGTCGCCGACTGGCCGCTGACGGCTACCATGTATTTATCCATGCCAATCGCAATCTGAGTGCTGCACTAGCATTGGCTGATGAAATCACCCAAAATGGTCACAGCGCCCAAGCACTGTGCTTCGACGTGACCGATCATCAATCTGTTGTTGACACCCTCACGCCGCTGATAGACCAAACGCCGATACAAGTATTGGTGAATAATGCCGGCATCCATGACGATGCAGTTTTCCCCGGCATGCACATCGAGCAATGGCAGCGTGTAATGGATGTATCGGTAAATGGATTCTATAACGTCACTCACACCGTGATGATGCCGATGATACGCAGTCGCTGGGGACGGATTATCAATGTGTCTTCAATTGCTGCCATCACTGGAAACCGTGGCCAGGTCAATTACGCCGCAGCTAAGGGCGCACTTAACTCTGCGACCAAATCATTAGCACTGGAAGTCGCTAGTCGCGGCATCACCGTCAACGCTGTTGCCCCTGGCATCATTGCCACCAGCATGAGTGATGCCAGCTTTAGCACCGAAGACATCGCCCGTATGGTGCCGATGAAACGCGCGGGCAAACCAGATGAAGTCGCCGACCTCATTGGCTTCCTTGCATCACCGCAAGCCACCTATATCACCGGACAAATTATTTCGATCAACGGCGGCATGATTTAAACCATAGATTCATGCACGAAATATTGATCAATTTATCCTGTTACGCATCCATTTATGCACAATCACGGTGCAACTGTATTATTGTGGTGCCTATGACTTGATTCATGCGCACAAAAAACATAACCATATGTTTTTAAATGAATTTAATTATTGCGGAATTTTTAAGCAGAATCGCAAAAGTCTATATTTTGCGAGGGTTTAGACGATTATCTTGGGTTTACCCACAAAGTTATTCACAGATTATGTGGATAACAAAATTTCTTTTTAACATTAACAGCTTAGTGGCCATTTATAGAATACGCGCTAACTTATGCGGCTAACTCTACATTTTCAATCCGGCCAATAGTTCCACAAATACACACCCCAACAGCCCGGATTGCAGGGGTGCACCATCCGGGAACTCCTTACTGATGATAAGCCGGACTTAAACTGTGCACCGCTTCTATCATTGCAGCGGCGTTTTCAGGCGGAGCGAATTGTGAAATACCATGTCCCAAATTGAATACATGGCCATGCCCTGAACCATAGCTGGCGAGCACTTTTGCAGTTTCTGCACGCACCGTATCCGGGTCAGTAAGCAATATCGACGGATCCAGATTACCCTGCAATGCGACTTGATTACCCACGCGCTGGCGTGCTGCGCCAATATCTACCGTCCAGTCCAGACCCAGCGCGTCACAACCAGTAGCCGCCATGCTTTCCAGCCAATTCCCACCACCCTTGGTGAAAATAACCGCAGGAACGTCTATACCATCTTTCTTGCGAGTCAGACCATTCATGATGTCTTGCATATAACGCAGTGAAAATTCGTGATACGCAGCATGTGACAATGCACCACCCCAGGTATCAAATATCATTACCGCTTGTGCGCCAGCTTCAATTTGCGCATTCAAGTAATCAGTTACCGCACGGGCATTGACTGCAAGAATATGGTGCAGCAAATCCGGACGCTGGTACAACATCTTTTTGATGGTAGAAAAATCCGTTCCGCCCTGACCCTCTATCATGTAACAAGCCAAGGTAAACGGGCTGCCAGAGAAGCCGATAAGTGGCACGCTACCGTCCAGCGCACGGCGGATTTCTTTGACCGCATCAATAACATAACCTAAATGTTCATAAGGATTAGGTGCGGTAAGGTCACGAATTTCCCATTCTTCGCGTAATGGGCGCTCAAATTTCGGACCTTCGCCGTGGGAAAAATACAGACCCAGACCCATTGCATCAGGTATGGTCAGAATGTCGGAAAATAATATTGCCGCATCCAGTGGAAAACGCGCAAGCGGTTGCAACGTGACCTCAGTGGCCAGCTCTGGATTTTTGCACAAGGACAGAAAGTCCCCGGCACGGGCGCGAGTTTGGTTGTATTCAGGTAAATATCGTCCAGCCTGTCGCATCATCCACACCGGAGTGTAGTCTGTTGGTTGGCGCATTAAAGCACGTAAAAAGGTGTCATTTTTAAGTTTGGACATGATGATTTACCAGAGATGTAGAGACAGTGCTTACAAAAAACAACACGAAAAACCGCGAGATTTTTCGTGTGTTTTGTGAACAAATTTTTTGTTACCAGACGCCGAGATAAGCCAGAATACCCTCTGCAGCCTCGCGTCCCTCGAACACAGCGGTGACGACTAAATCCGAACCGCGCACCATGTCGCCACCCGCAAACACCTTGGCGTTCGCAGTCTGGAACTTGTGCTTGCTACCTTTGGCAATGACACGCCCACCCTGATCTGTGGTCACGCCAATGTCGGCAAACCAGGGGGCAGGGCTAGGACGGAAACCAAATGCAACAATAACACGATCAGCAGGAATGATTTCTTCCGAGCCTTCCACGACAACAGGTGTACGACGACCACGCGCATCAGGCGCACCCAGCTCAGTGGTCACCAGCTTTACGCCTTCTACCTTGCCATCACCAACGATAGCAACGGGTTGGCGATTCCACAAGAATTGCACACCTTCTTCTTTAGCATTGGTAACTTCACGTTTGGAGCCTGGCATGTTGGCTTCATCGCGGCGGTAAGCGCAGGTCACTGACGCTGCACTTTGGCGGATGCTGGTACGGTTACAGTCCATTGCAGTGTCGCCACCGCCCAGGACTACAACGCGCTGACCTTCCATAGAAGTGAACACGTCATCTGCTTTTTCCAGATCCAGGCAATGTTTCACGTTGGAAATCAGGAATGGCAATGCCTCGACCACACCGGGCAAGTCTTCACCAGGGAAGCCACCTTTCATATAGGTGTAAGTACCCATGCCCATGAATACGGCATCATATTCGCTCAGCAGGGTTTGCATCTGTGCATGGTCAATTTCTATGCCAAGGCGGAACTCGACACCCATTTGCTCCAGCACCTCACGGCGACGGCGCATGACCCATTTCTCCATTTTGAACTCAGGTATGCCGAACGTCAGCAAACCACCGATTTCATCATAGCGGTCAAACACAATAGGCTTCACCCCGTTACGTACCAGAATATCCGCACAGCCCAAGCCAGCAGGACCCGCACCAATAATAGCGACGCGCTTGTCGGTGGCGACAACATTGCTCATGTCTGGTCGCCAGCCGGCCTTGAAAGCTTCTTCGGAAATATACTTTTCGATTTGCCCGATAGTAACGGCGCTAAAGCCATCATTCAACGTACACGAACCTTCGCACAAGCGGTCTTGCGGACAAACACGACCGCAGACTTCAGGCAACGAATTGGTTTGATGCGATAACTCTGCTGCCTCGAATAATTTACCTTCGTTAACCAGCTTCAGCCAGCTCGGAATGTAGTTATGTACAGGACATTTCCACTCACAATATGGATTACCACACGACAGGCAGCGTCCTGATTGCTCAGTCGCTTGTGTCGCATCCATAGGCGCATAGATTTCCTTGTACTGCATGCGCCGAATTTCAGCGGGCGTTTTCGCGCCATCTTGGCGCGCGATGTTCATAAATTGAAATACGTCAGACATAGTATTGATCCAGACTAGTTTGTTTCATAGCGGCGCGCATCAGTCTTTTAGCAAGCTATCCAAAGTCACAGCTTTGGGCTTAACTAACCAGAATTGCGCAACGATGTCAGTGAAGTTAGCTAACATGCTAACTGCACGCGCACTATTAGTATGCAGCGCATGCGCTTCCAGACGCTGTTTCAAGAAATGGCGATATTCAGCGGTGTGCTCAGTGTGGATGCGATGTATGTCGATGAGCTCGTTATTGTAACGTGTTGCAAAATCACCTTTGGCATCATAAATCAGCGCAAAACCACCGGTCATACCTGCGCCGAAGTTGATCCCTGTCTCACCGAGTACGGTGACACAGCCACCGGTCATGTATTCACAACAATGATCGCCGGCGCCTTCGATAACCGCATAACTGCCTGAGTTACGTACCGCAAAGCGTTCGCCTGCCGTACCCGCAGCAAACAATTCACCACCCGTCGCACCGTATAAGCAGGTGTTACCGATAATCACGGCATCGTGTGCCACAAATCCTGCCTTGGGCGATGGCTGAATTGCGATGATACCGCCGGACATGCCTTTACCGACGTAATCGTTGGCATCACCCTCCAGCAGCAAATTCAGACCGTTGTGATTCCACACACCAAAACTTTGACCCGCAGAACCTTGCAATTTCAGCGTCAGACAACCATCAGGCAAGCCGACTGCACCGTGCTCACGAGCAATCTCACCAGACAAACGCGCACCTATGGAACGATTAACGTTATGTACAGCGTAATGCAAAGTAGTCGGCTTTTTCGTGCGTATGCATTCCATCGCATCCACTACCATTTGCTCGGCCAATTCACCCTTATCAAATGATGGATTAGATGGCTCAATACAGAAACGCGGCTCAGACTCAGGTATACCACCCTGAGTTAGCAGTGTTTGCAAATTCAAACGACCTTGACGTGGCGTATCGCCCGCATTGAGTTTGAGCAAATCAATACGACCAATGAGCTCTTCTATCGTGCGTACGCCCAGCTTGGCCATCCACTCACGCGTTTCCATCGCCACGAAAGTGAAGAAATTCACCACCATCTCTGGCAAGCCGATAAAGTGCTGTTTGCGTAAACGTTCATCCTGCGTTGCAACGCCTGTCGCGCAGTTATTCAAGTGGCAAATACGCAGGTATTTGCAGCCCAGAGCTATCATCGGCGCAGTACCAAAGCCGAAGCTTTCCGCGCCCAGTATCGCAGCTTTAATCACGTCATAGCCCGTTTTTAAGCCGCCATCAGTTTGCACACGCACACGTCCGCGCAAGCCGTTCGCGCGCAATACCTGCTGCGCTTCGGTCAGACCTAATTCCCACGGCGTACCCGCATATTTCACGCTGGTTAGCGGTGATGCACCGGTACCACCGTCATAACCGGAGATAGTAATCAAATCCGCATAAGCTTTTGCCACACCCGCAGCGACCGTACCCACACCAGGCTCAGCCACTAACTTCACTGACACCAAAGCTTTAGGGTTAACTTGTTTCAAGTCAAAAATCAGCTGTGCCAAATCTTCGATAGAATAAATGTCGTGATGTGGGGGTGGTGAAATCAGGGAAATACCAGGCTTGGCGCAACGCAGTTTGGCAATCATTTCCGAGACTTTATGTCCTGGCAACTGACCGCCTTCACCTGGCTTCGCGCCTTGTGAAATTTTAATCTGCAAGACTTCAGCATTGACCAGATAATGCGCGGTGACACCAAAACGCCCCGAAGCGACTTGCTTGATCTTGGACATTTTCATTGTGCCATAACGCACGGGATCTTCGCCGCCTTCGCCCGAATTGGAGCGACCGCCGATACGATTCATGCCTATCGCCAGGGCTTCGTGCGCTTCAGGTGAGAGCGCGCCTAGCGACATGCCCGCTGAGTCGAAGCGTTTAAGTATCTTTTCTATCGACTCAACTTCGTCTATAGAAATAGGCTGCGCGTCTTCGCTCAAGCCCATCAAATCGCGCAACATCGCGACTTGACGGCCATTGACCAAATCAGCGTATTCCTTATACAGCGCGTAATCGCCTTTTTGCACTGCTTGTTGCAATTGCGACACTACATCAGGGTTATACGCGTGGAACTCTTCGCCGTGGATAAATTTCAGCAAACCACCCTGACCGATAGGCCGCATCGGGTTATAAGCCAAGCGCGCCAACTGTTTCTGATCATCTTCAAAGTCAGCAAAATTCGCACCCGAGATACGCGAAACCGTACCGTGCAAACTCAATGCCACAACTTCTTCATGCACGCCAACGGCTTCGTACAGCTGTGCGCCGCGATAACTGGCGATGGTGGAAATACCCATTTTTGACAAGACTTTGAGCAGACCCTTGTCTATACCTTTACGGTAATTAGCCAGTGCTTTTTCAACTTTATGTTTAATATCCCCAGCGGCTACCATGTCCATAATCACCTGGTAAGCGAGATAAGGATAAACCGCTGTCGCGCCATAACCGAGCAAGCCAGCGATCTGATGTGGGTCGCGTGCACTTGCGGTTTCAGCGATGATATTGCAATCGCAACGCAGGCCAGCTTTAATCAGTGCATGATGCACTGCACCCACTGCAAACAAGGCATGGACAGGCAAGCGTGCTTTATTGATATTGCGATCAGACAACACCACTATGACATCACCGGCCTGCACCGCGGCAATTACATCCACAGTGAGCTGGGTAACAGCAGCTTGCAGGTTAGTGACGCTAGGGTCATAACTTAATTCAAATTGCGTGCTGCGATAATTTGCATCCTTCAGCGTAGTCAAATAAACAAACGCATCGTGCGACAGCACGGGTGAAGGTATTTCTAACCGATGTGCATGCTCTGGCGTTTGCTCGAACAAGTTACGCTCAGGACCAAAACAGGTATTCAGCGACATCACCACCGCTTCGCGGATAGGATCTATCGGCGGGTTGGTCACTTGCGCAAATTGCTGGCGCAAGTAGTCAAATGGTGAACGCACTTTTTGTGACAACACCGCCATAGGCGTATCGTCGCCCATAGAGCCTATTGCTTCTTGACCATCTTCGCCGAGCACACGCAGCACCTGATCGCGCTCCTCAAAGCTTACGCCGAACAGCTTCTGGTAAACCGATAAAGTAGGCGCATCGAATTTGGCTGTATTGGCATCTTGCGCCATACCCAGCTCCAGATGCTGAGACTGTTTCAGCCATTCACGGTAAGGATGAGCGGATTTTAATTCGGCCTCAATATCGGCTGGCAACAGGATTTTACCTGTGTGCAAATCCGCCGCAATCATTTGACCCGGCTTGATACGGCCTTTCTGTACCACGTCCTCAGGCGCGTAATTCCACACGCCTACTTCAGAAGCGATAGTGAAATGGCGGTCTTTGGTGACCACATAACGGGCAGGGCGCAAACCGTTGCGATCCAGCAGACACGCACCATAGCGACCATCCGTCAACACTACACCAGCAGGACCGTCCCAAGGCTCCATGTGCATGGAATTGTATTCATAAAACGCACGCAGCTCCGGATCCATCTCCGGCACATTCTGCCAGGCCGGCGGTATCATCATGCGCAAGCTGCGGAACAAACCCGCGCCACCCATGACCAGACCTTCGAGCATGTTGTCCATGCTGTACGAATCCGAACCATTGCGGCCAACGATAGGGCGCACGTCATCCATATTAGGAATCAGCGGCGTGGCGAATTTACGTTCACGCGCCAATGACCAATTGCGGTTACCTTCAACAGTATTGATTTCACCGTTGTGCGCAAGATAGCGGAACGGTTGCGCCAAGCGCCATTCTGGCCAGGTATTAGTAGAAAAACGTTGATGGTAAACCGCCAATGAGGAGGCGAAACGCTCATCGCTCAGATCCTGATAAAACACTGGCAACGCATCAGGCATCACCAAACCTTTATACAGAATCACATTGCCGGACAAAGTCGGGATATAAAATGCCTTATCACATGCCAATGCTTTTTCAGTCAAACGTCGCGCGACATACAGCTTGCGTTCAAACGCCGCAGCATCCATTTCGGCAGGACAGTTAACGAAAATTTGCTCAAAATGCGGCAACGTCGCCAATGCGTATTCACCGCACACCGACGTATCCACCGGCAAGAGGCGATAACCCGCAACTGACAAGCCTTGCGCAGCCAATTCACGGTTAAGCGTATCGCGTGCGATAGTCGCCAACGATGCATCTTGATTAAGGAAAACCAGGCCAGCCGCATAATGCGCATTGAGGCTAAAGCCACACTCAGCCGCCACTGCACGCAAAAATGCGTCAGGCTTTTTAAATAGCAAACCACAACCATCACCCGACTTGCCGTCAGCCGCCACCGCACCGCGATGGGTAAGGCAAGCCAGCGACGAAATCGCGGTTTTAACCAGCCAATGGCTGGGTTGATCATCTAATTGAGCCATCAGCCCGAAGCCGCAGCTATCTTGTTCAAAATCAGGACTGTATAAAGTCCCTTGCAACCAGCTCTGTCTGTCCATTGGTGGCTATATAAAAGTAAAAGCGAAATTGGCTCAATTCTACTCGTCCAAGCGATATCAGGCAATGCTAATGTTGACGAGGCAAAGCCAGTCCGCCACAGTTTAGGATAGATGTACCACAATAAAGCACCTATCTCGCACGTGTGAAATTTTGCGCTGGGATGCATGTGCGCCACACGTAACCAGACATTGCCGCATTTTTCTTTTATTAATCTGTATTTTTTAGTCAGTAGTGAAATAATAGACATCATTTCTTCATATTGAGTCATTTATGTCGCTTGCCCAACTGCCGCCATCCCAACTCCGCCTCACGCTTGATCCAACCCATCTCGGGTTTGTCAGCACCGTGGAACTGCTCAATGAAGCCGTGCCGTGGATAGGACAGCAGCGGGCGGAGAAAGCCGCGCATTTTGGATTGTCGATAGATCAGCCTGGTTACAATTTATTCGTGCTGGGTGAGGTAGGTAGCGGGCGTTCTTCCCTACTGGCAGATGCCATGCGTGCCGCTGCCGCCAAACGGCCAGCGCCGCCCGATTTATGCTACCTGCATCATTTTGATGTACCCGAGAAACCTATTGCCCTGCGTTTACCCGCAGGGCAGGGACGAGTGTTGCGCGACATGATGGCGGAACTGGTGAAAGTGCTGCAAGTAGAGATTCCCCGTCGCCTGGCGGGTCCGGAATTCAATACGGAAAGTGAGCGCATACAGCAAGCGTTCAAAGATGAGGAAGCGGTTGCGTATGCTGAACTATCAGCATTTGCCGCCGCACGTCATTTCACCCTGCATCGTGAGGATGGCCGCCTGATCTTCACATTGCTGAATACCGACGGACATCCGGTGACCGAAGTGGAAATGCTCGCACTGTCAGCAGAGCGGAAAATCGAAATCGACCGTGACGAACAAATGCTACGCGTAGAGATCGCACGCTTTCTGGACAAGATGCGGCCCAAAGAACGCGCGGGTAAAGAAGCGCTAAGCCAGTTCAAACGCCATCTGATCAAACCCATACTGGATCATGAGCTGCAGCAGATACGCCTAGCCATGAAGCAGCAGATTATGGATGTGGGCAAGCTGGGACGCTACCTCGACGCGGTTGCACAGGACGTGCTGGATCAGCTCGAATTGTTCGGCTCCGAAGATGTGACGGTGCAGGCAGAACTGATGGAAGTGATGCTGGCGTACCGTGTCAATCTGGTGGTAGACAATAGCGGGTTGAGCGGTGCGCCTGCGCTGGTGGAAGACAATCCGCTATTCCGCTCACTGTTCGGCAGCATAGAATATCAGGTCGAAAACGATGTGCTGATGACCGACTTTTCCCGCATCCGTGCAGGCAGCCTGTTACGCGCACATGGCGGGTTTTTGTTGCTGCACCTACGTGATTTATTCGGCGACCCGCTGGTATGGGAAAAACTGCGCCGCTTCCTGCGTAGCGGGCGCTTGCAGATTGAAGAGCCAGGCACTCTGTACTCACCCAATCCAGCGGTGTCGCTAGAACCAGAAGCCGTCGATGTGGCGGTGAAAATCATCCTAATCGGTACGCGTGAACATTATTACGAATTGCAGGAAGGCGATCCTGAGTTCGGCCGCTATTTCCGCATCAAAGTTGATTTTGCCGAAAGCTTCAAAGCCGAAGCGAATACCCATAGAAACAGCGCCATTTTTATTGCGCATACCTGTCGCCGTCTGGGTTTGCCGCATTTTTCCGCAGCGGCTGTAGCTCGGCTGCTGGAAGAAATGCACCGCGAAGCGGACGACCAGTTGCGCTTGTATGCCGTATTCGCTTATCTGGAGCAGCTGGTGGTCGAAAGTGCGTCATTGGCGCAGGGTGAAATCGTGCAGCGGGCAGATGTGGAGGTGGCACTGGCGGCCAAAATCTGGCGTCATAATTATCCTGACCAGCGTCTGCACGAAGCCATCGCCGAAGGCGAATTGCTGATCACCGTAAAGGGCGAGCGTGTCGGCCACATTAACGGCCTTACCCAGATTGATCTGGGCGACCACCGTTTTGGCCTGCCCGTTGTTGTGTCTGCGCGCACCTTTCCAGGCAAAGACGGTGTAATCAATATCGAGCGTGAAGTGGAAATGTCTGGCCCCATACACGACAAGGGCGTTTTTATTCTGCAGACTTACTTTGCCAGCCTGTTCGCCCATCTCGGCCCGCTATCGGTAGATGGCGCACTGGTTTTCGAACAGGAATATCACGGCGTGGAAGGGGATTCAGCCTCCTGTGCCGAACTGTATGCGCTGTTATCCAGCCTGTCGGGTTTGGCCATCCGTCAGGGCATAGCCGTGACAGGGGCGCTTAACCAGTTTGGCGAAGTGCTGCCCATAGGCGGGTTGAATGAAAAAATCGAAGGCTTCTTCCGGGTTTGCCAGGAAGCTGGACTCGACGGCAGCCATGGCGTCATCCTGCCCGCACGTAATTGCCCGCATCTGATGCTGAACCAGGAAGTAATCGATGCGGTGGCGCAGGGACAGTTTCATATTCACATAATCGACCATATCAGCGAGGGACTGGAACTGCTCATGGGTCACCCTGCAGGCGAACTCGATGAAGCCGGTATTTATACCAACAACAGCGTGCTCGGCCGCGTGCAGAAAACACTAATGCGTTATCACCGCCTGTGCAATCCGGATGATTTAGCCAAATCCGATACCAAATCACGCCATAAAGCCTCTTGATAGCGGCAAAGAACCTGTATTTTGCATGGTATGAACAAATCAACGACAGTTAGCTGACCTGAACAATTTATCAGAAATATGTCAGCGTGCTGCCACGATATCGTCACCTGAATTATGTAGGCTAACGCCATCATCAATTCACGCCACGAGCCTGCTCATCATGAAAATACCCGCCCTTAAACAAATATGTTTAGCCCTGTCTGCTGCCAGCCTGTTGCTGACGGTTCTGCCTGCACAGGCAACGCCTGCCAAAACAAGTGCCAGTACACGCCATGTCATTATTTTCGTATGGGATGGCCTGCGCCCGGACTCGGTGACCCGAACCGATACGCCTAATCTGTATAACATGCGCACAGCGGGTGTAAATTTCACCGCCAATCATGCGACTTACCCGACTTTTACCATGATGAATGCCGCCAGCTTTGCGACTGGCAGCTTCCCTGAGCATACCGGCTTTTATGGCAATACAGTCTGGCGCTCCGGCGCAGCAGGTAATGATGCCTCTGGCAAACCAGTCGATTTTCAGCAACCTGTTTTTACCGAAGATTACGGCATACTGGATAACATCAACGCCTATTACAGCAACCAGCTGCTCATGGTCGGTACATTATTTCAGGCAGCCCAGGCACGCGGGTTGACGACTGCCATCATCGGCAAATCCGGCCCGGCTTATTTGCAGGATTATCTGCGCGGCGGCTTGATGCTGGATGAACGTACCGTCATGCCGCTGAGTCTGGCGCAGGAATTACAGGCTGCTGGTGTGGCGCTACCTAAAACCGCAACGTTGACCGGCAGCAATCATACGCTGGAACTGCGCGCGGATAATGGCGACCCGACGGCAGCTGGCAAGGTAAGCACACTGGATGACAAGGTCACGACCGACCCTACCAATGCCAGCGGCTCGCCTTACAGCAAGGCTAACGCCTATATGATGCACACATATCTTGAGCATATATTGCCTGCCCACCAACCCAGACTCAGCGTGGTCTGGCTGCGCAACCCGGATTCCACCGAGCACAATTACGGTCCCGGCACTGCCAATTATCGCGATGCGCTGCATGCACAGGACAAACTGCTGGGTGAGCTACAGGCCAAACTCAAAGCGCTGCAGCTGGCACGCAATACCGATATCGTAATCGTATCCGATCACGGCCACAGCACAGTGGCTGGCGATGCCAACTGGTTCCCGTTGCGCGTGATTGCTGACGGCAAGCCTGGACAGACCAGCGAGCTGGCTTACTCGGTGTCGGGCGATGTGCGTACGGCCGATTTGCTGACCCGGGCCGGGTTCACTGCGTTTGACGGCAAGGGCTGCCTGCTGGATCCGGTGATGTCCGGCATCCGCGCCGACGATACGCCAGTCTATGCCACACAGACGGACAAGGACGGCAGCATATGCGGCAAACCCGGACAGAAATACACTACCGGCAATTTCACCGTCCCCGCCACATTGCCGCTGGAACAGCACCCCATCGTCATCGCCGCCAACGGCGGCAGTGATTATCTGTACCTGCCTGACCACGACGCAGCTACCGTCGCAAAAGCCGTGCGCTTTGTACAATCACGCCCGGAATACGGTGCGATATTCGTGGACAGCCGCTATGGCAACTTGCCCGGCACACTGCCCATGCAGCTGGTGCATCTGGAAAATACGTCCGGACGTAACCCCGACCTGATCGTGAGCTTCAATTTCAACGACAAAGCTGTAGTGCAAGGCATGCCCGGTACGGAATATGAAAGCGCAGGCAACTATCGCGGCATGCACGGCAGTTTCAGCCCGATAGACGTCCATAACACCCTGATCGCTTACGGCCCGGATTTCCGCCGCAGCTATCGCGATGCATTGCCTAGCGGCAACGTCGATCTGGCGCCGACCATTGCGCATATCATGGGACTGAAGCTGGCAGGAGCCGGGCACGATGGTCGCGTATTGCTGGAAGCCTTGCGCACTACGGCGGGTTTCAAACCCAAACTAACCCGGCATGTCATGGTATCTACCCGGGCGGATGATCTGACCATCGTCTACCCGACCGACCCGGATGGCAGGGACATCAACCGTACCCAACAGCATTATCAGATCGAGCTGAACACGCAAACCCTGTTTCAGCACGGCAAGCCTTATACCTATTTTGATAGCGCAAAGGCCATCCGCAATTGAATCTTGGCGGATTAATGCTGGGGATGCTGCTCGCATCTCCAGCACTGGCAGACACGCTGGACTGGAACACGGCATTCCCTGTCGATCAGACACCGCAGCAGGTTTATGTGGAAGCGCATTATCTGGATAACAAAGGTATACCGCACCTGTTGCAAGTGTGGCGCGAAGGTAAGCAACAACTGACGCGACTGACCGATCACAAAGTCATGATTAACATCAGTCGTAAAGCTGGTACAGAAGATAACTATCAGCTCTACGATCTCAGACGCAATACCATGATCAGCGCAGACCGCAGCCACTTGTACCGCATCGGCATCTTCGCCGACTGGGATGGCATGGCGCACATCCTGACCAGACCACAAGGCGCGTACGCCATCACTGCCGAGCCGACTGCCCCCCAATCTACTGACTGGGGTTCGTGCGGCTGGTACCAGCTGTCCATACCCGGTCAAAATGACCGCCACATCTGCTGGTCATCGACATGGGCGCTGCCATTACTGATACAGCAGAACCATCAGATCATCTTCAATGTGTCCGCATTAAATACCAGCGCGCCCGCAGTATTCACCGATATCGCCAGACTACACTACACCCGCATCAATACCAACGACGATATCGACACAGATTAAGCCATGCCTTATTTAAGTATCCGCCGCCGCGTCAAGCCCACTGCCAGCCAGTAACTCACGCCAGTCCAGGTCAGCAATGCGGCGACGTGAGCGAAAATCGCACTGGGAATGTGTCCTAGAATCAACGGGCGCACAAGATCAATGGCGTGAGATAACGGCAAGAAAAGCGCGACTGTTTGCAGGATTTCTGGCATGCGCTCTACTGGGTAAAACACACCACACAACAACACCATAGGGGTAATCACCAAGGTGAAGTAGTACATGAAAAAGTCATAACTGGGGGAAACCGCAGTCATCACCAGACCCATCGCCGAGAACGTCAAGCCGATTAATATCACCACAGGAATCACCCACAAACTCAGCAGCCAGCTTTGTTGCAGCCCCAACGCCCAAATCACAGCGAGGATGGCGATGCCTGAGAGTAAACTTTTGGACGCGCCCCAGGTGAGTTCCGCCAGCATCACGTCGTCCAGCGTGAGTGGTGCGTTGAGTATGGCTTCCCAGGTTTTTTGCACATGCATGCGCGAGAAACCTGAGTACAGCACCTCAAATGTCGCGCTGTTCATGGTCGAATAGCAGATCGTGCCCGCAGCGAGAAAAGTCATGTAACTCGCGCCGCCGACTTGCGGGATGAGACTGCCCAAACCATAACCAAAACCGAGCATGTAAAACATCGGGTCGGCCAAGTTGCCGAGAATGCTGGAACCGGCCAATTTTTTCCAGACCAGAAAATTGCGTCGCCAAACCGGGATAAAACGCCAGGAAAATTGCGGGTGAGTGAAATAATTCATGCGTCGCGTAACTCACGTCCGGTAAATTTTAAGAAGACATCTTCAAGGTTAGACGGGCGTTGCACATAGCGCAAAGCCTGCTGCTCACGCAAATGCTCAATCAGCCCTATGCAGTCATGCGTGTAGCAGAATAGCGTTTCACCGGTGATTTCATGGCGAGCGCACCATTGCGCGCCATGTTGCTGCGCCCAGTCTTCAACGGTTTCGCCATAAATTTCGACCACATTAGGCTCAATTTCAGCCGCAATTAAGTCACGAGGATTGCCTTTGGCGATCACTTTGCCGTGATCGAGTATCACCAGGTTATCGCACAGCCGTTCCGCTTCTTCCATGAAATGCGTGGTGAGCAAAATGGTTTTGCCTTGATGTATCAAGCGGCGCAAACCCTGCCAGATAACGTGTCGTGCTTGCGGATCCAGCCCTGTCGTCGGTTCGTCAAGGACGATCAGCTCAGGGTCATTCACCAGCGCGCGGGCCAGGGTGAGGCGGCGCTTCATACCGCCTGACAGCGAAGTGATTTTGGCATCGGCTTTGCTGGTCAAACCCGCAAACTCCAGCAAAGCGGGAATGCGGCTGTTAATCACCGCGTCGCTCAAGCCAAAATAACGTCCATAGATCAGCAGATTTTCTGCCACACTAAAATCAGGATCGAGGTTATCCATTTGCGGCACTACGCCGATACGCAACCGCGCTTCGCGGGCGTGGCTGGCAATATCCTCATCCAGGATACGAATTTCGCCCACATCCGGACGCACCAGACCCAGCAGCATTTTCAGCGTGGTGGTTTTACCAGCACCATTGGGGCCGAGTAAGCCAAAGCATTCGCCACGCTGGATATCCAGATCCAGCCCGCGCACAACTTCGTTGTCACCGTATTTTTTGGCTAAATGGCGTACTTTTATAATTGACATGCTGCAAGCACCGCTGATTTGAGTTCGGCTAATTTGCCGTGGAAAAAATGCCCAGTGTCGTTGATAGTATGGAAATTGATGTGCTGACTGTGCGCCCATGTTTGCGCGTCAGCATAAGGCACAACTTCGTCATTGATACCGTGTATGACGCTGGTATTCGCAGGTACGCTGCCGAACTCGTACAAATTGACTGCAGGCCCGATGAGGATGAGCTTGCTCACGTCCAACTGTTGCGCTACACGGTGTTGCACGTAGCCGCCAAATGAAAACCCTGCCAGCACGATAGGCAAATCCGCCGCATAATGCGCGCACACAAAGGCGATGAGTTCCAGCATATCTTCGGTTTCACCGATGCCGCCGGTGTATTCGCCATCGGAGCTTCCCACGCCGCGAAAATTCGGGCGGATGGCGACATAATCCTGCTCATAGCATGTTTGCGCCAAACTCAGCACCACTTTGTTGTCCATGGTGCCACCGTGCAGTGGATGTGGATGCGCGATAAATGCCAAGCCACGGCGGCGCTCGCCGGGGTCGTTAACCAAGGTTTCTATATAACCAATAGCAGATTTGATACGGAGTTTGGAGCGTTTCATTTCAACAACAACCTGTCAACCACGCGTCCATTTTGTAAGTGTTCAGAGATAATTTCGTCTATGTCTTCTTCATCCACGTAGGTGTACCAAACTGCTTCAGGATAGACCACCAACAAAGGCCCTTCACTACATCTGTCCATACACCCTGCGCTGTTAATGCGACACTTACCCTCGCCATTCATATCAAGCGCCTTGATTTTCTTTTTGGTGTAATCCCGCATCGCCTGCCCACCTGATGCGCCGCAACACTTTGCGCCATCATCGCGTTCGTTAGTACAAAAGAATACGTGGTGTTTGAAATACGTCATGATGCAGTCTCGATTATGTTAGTAGTGTGAGCGATTTGGTCACAGTTTAGCGTAAACCTGGCCTACTATCCAAAAGATTCTGCACCCACAAATGGAGTAGTAATTAGGCCGGGCCTATATATGGAGATATGCAATGACGCATGGCATTCATGAATAATCAAAGGCAGCCAAATAAACAGGGGGAGTGTCTGAAAAACAGACAGCACTTGAAATTACTCAAGCAATCGGGTGACATTTCACAGGTAATACGGCGCTGTTACTCAAATGGGTATGTATTACGCTACTAGAAACAACACTGGCATGATCATTAAATGATCATGCCAGTGTTAACAGATTACCAGATAAGACATTCCATTTATTGTGGTGCTGGTGCTGCCTCTGGCGTTGCTGGAGCAGCTGGAGTCGCTGGAGCTGGAGCTGTCTGATTTGCCTGTAAAGCCGCAATTCTTTGATTGAGAACCAATACTTCCAGTTGGGTGGCAACCACTGTGTTATTGATACGGCTGATGCCGACCAAGGCTACCACGAGAGCTAGCAACGCGATAATAAACGTCACCGCTATCCATAGCCCTTGTCTTTCTGGCTCGATAATGTGTTTTAGATCAGTCATTTTATACTCCTCTGCATTTAAAGTTAAGAAACAAACTACAACCACATACTACTGCCAACAAACAATACACCGATTCAGTGATGAATCAATTATTGCTATTCCTCATTAAGAGCAATCCGGGTACTCTCCTGCGAGCCATTAAAAAATGCCACATTTTTGGCAATGTTCTTGCCTAAGACGATACGTACATTGACATTTGCGTACATCCCATCGTTTTGAACCAAATTGGACTGCTTCGCCAATTTTAACTGCAGGCGCTTTGCTTCCAGTTGATGACCATTACGATACTGAATCTGGGTAATCTGCACATTAAATGGCTTTTGATTAGTTATCCGCTCAGTGGCATAACCTTGGCCACGCAAGTACTGTTTCACTTTTTTCGCCATGCCAGTTACGCCATTGCCATTTGCAATTTCAAGCTTGATCGTATCGACATTGCTTACCTCAGCAACGGGTGCTGATAACACAACGCGCTCATGTAATTCATACACATTAGGCGAAACCTGAACGGCTTTAACTTGACTCTCTATTTGCGGCACTACGACCTGATAAGGCACTCCTTTGCCCTGAGGTAATACCTGCGATTGTAGAGCGGCTGTCACAGCGGGCGAATTTTGTGCAAGTGCAGGTGCCACAGCCAGTGGCTGAGTACCGTCAATTTGCGCCACATTGTTCACAGTTACATCTGATTTTTTGATTGACTGGGTCAATGCTACAATTGCCTCAGGATAATTACCCGCTTTGGCATATGCTAGGCCAAGATTATTGAGTGCACGTTGATTATGCGGATCCAGTCGTGTGGCCTCACGCAGAGTGGCAATTGCCTCAGCATTTTGCCCCTGCAGATAATAGGCGTAACCCAGATTGTTGTAGATGTGCGCAGCTTGAGGTGCCTGTTGAACTGCAAGTTTTAATGCGTCAATAGCCTCAACATATTTACCTTGTACCGAGTAAATTACGCCCAGACCGTTACGCGCTTCCACAAAATTGTTATCAACGGCCAGTGCTTTGCGATAGGCTAAAATCGCCTGATCATAGCGATTTTGACCCTGATAGTAACGACCCAGCTGATAATATGCCTCGGGTTTATCAGTAGAATTCCTGACAGTGGTCATCGGCTGAACAACCCATGCAGCCGTATTGGTCGATGGATAAGTGCTGCAACCACATAAGAGCGGCAGGCAACACATTGTCGGCAATATCACTTGTTTGATGTCCATAATCCACCTCCATTCAATGATGTTTATTGTTGTCCTGTCAAAGTAGGTAACAATATACGGTAAATACTGATAAACGCTGGTCCCAGCAATACAAGCAACATGGATGGGAAAATGCAGAAGATCAGCGGGAATAACAACTTGAGCGGAATCTTGGCCGCCGCCTCTTCCGCACGCAATCTGCGTTTAGTCCGTAGCGTATCTGAATGCACCCGTAGCGCATCGGCCACACTGGTACCAAATCGATCTGACTGCACTAACATTGCCACCAGCATATCCACATCCTCCACACCCGTCCTGAGCGCCAGATTGCGTAATGCTTTTTCGCGGGTATTGCCAGCCCGCAATTCAAGATTCACCAGGTGCAACTCTTCACCCATAATTGGACTCTTCAAGCTCATCTCTTCTCCGACGCGAGCCAAAGCCGCATCAAGTCCCAAGCCGGCTTCCACACATACCGTCATTAAATCGATTGCATCCGGGAAACTCTCAAAAATCTCACGCTTGCGGTTGCGTATGCGACGCGCCAGTAAAACATTGGGCAAGAAATAGCCAAATGTTGCCAGGAACAACATAACAGCAAGAAATGCATGTGGCTTCAGACTGGTCTCAACAACAGCACCATACAAAAAGAATAGACCAGGAAGCGCAAATGTTAAGACCGTTTTTGCGGCAAAAAACAACATAGGTGCAGTGGCGCTACGATAACCGGCGGTCATGAAACGAATTCGAAGCTGAGAATTTTCCCATCCTTCCTTGGGCAAGGAGAGCTTAGCTAACGGACCCGTTAATTTTACAATACGCTGCACCCAAGCCGATTCATCCTCTGCCTTAGCTGCTTTGGCACCCGATTCCAGTTGATGAAGTCGATTACGCAACAAGTCGGGTGACAGCTGGAAAAATATCGCCATAGCCACCACAAACACGGCGACAAAAATTATGATCAGATATAGAACTTGTATGGAGTTCACGGTGATACCTCGCTTTATCAAACTTTAAATTCGTATTTTTATTACGCGCCACATCCAGTAAACACCTACCACTATCATAAATAATGCAAAACCAACCAGCTTTATCCCCATCGGATCTGTCCACAACTGACTCAGGAATCCGGGATTCAGGATATTAATGGTGAAAGCCAATGCAAAAGGCAACACTGTCAGGATTTTGGCAGATAACACACCTTCTGCAGAGAGCACGCGGACTGTCCCCATAAGTTTTAAGCGTGCACGGATTAACGCACTGATGTTGTTTAGCAATTCGGCCAGATTCCCGCCTGTTTCACGCTGTATCAATACTGAAATCACGAAATAGCGCAGATCGGTGCTGGGCACTCGGGTGGCCAGATTGGTCAGCGCATCCTGTATCGAAATGCCATAATTGATTTCGTCAAAAACAGTACGGAATTCAGCGGCAACAGGGTGTGGCATCTCATCACCGACCATTTTTAACGCACTGGGAAATGCATGCCCCGCCAACATGGCTCGCGCCATTAAATCCATTGCATCAGGCAACTGCTGTTCTATGGTGTTCATCCGCTTGTTCTTGGCATTCACCACATACAGCCATGGAACAGCGCCGAACATGGCGGCAATAACAACCACCTCAATCAGGGTAAGTCCCAGAAACATGGTGAACAAGGCCCCGCCAACCACCATCAGCAGAGTCAGGCCCAGGAAACCTGCCACACGTAAATTCAGTCCGGATTGCAGCAATATCCTGTCTAAAACATGTACGCGCGGAATCTCCAGGAGCAAACGCTCCAGTATCGGTGTCTGCGCAAGCAAACGTTGCTTAACCAGCAAACTGTTTGGTGTTGTAGCACTACCAGCTGACATAGTCCGCAGACGGTGCGCTATCCTTTTTGCTTCTGGGCCGTTTGCAGCATTCCACGACAAGTAGACACCTTCCAAAAACAGGACTACTGCAAGGAATGCCACGACCACGAATAAATAATAGAGATAATCCACTTAGACCTCCTACTCGTATAAACGGGTTGGGTCGAATAACTCGTCAGGCACATCAATGCCATGAACACGTAGACGATCAACAAATTTTGGGCGTATACCTGTCGCACGGAAATGACCAAGTACCGTGCCATCTGGCGCTACACCTTTCTGCTCAAAGGTAAATATCTCCTGCATAGTGATAATGTCACTTTCCATGCCTGTGATTTCCTGAACGCTGGTAATTTTACGTTTACCATCACTCAACCGTGCCACATGGATCACAGCGGTAAGTGCTGAGCTAATCTGTTGGCGCATGGCTTTAGGCGGCAGATTGAGTCCTGCCATACCCGCCATATTTTCCAGACGAGTGAGTGCATCCCGAGGTGTGTTGGCGTGAACTGTCGTCATCGACCCTTCATGACCCGTATTCATCGCCTGTAACATATCCAGAACCTCAGCACCGCGAACCTCACCGATGATGATGCGATCTGGGCGCATACGCAAACTGTTCCTTACCAACATGCGCTGCGTTACCTCACCCTTGCCTTCAATATTGGGAGGGCGAACTTCCATACGCACTACGTGGGGTTGTTGCAATTGCAGTTCGGCGGCATCTTCAATGGTGATGACGCGCTCAGTTGCTGGTATGTAAGCCGACATGATATTTAATAATGTAGTTTTACCTGTACCAGTACCACCTGCTATCAATAAATTTACTTTTGCTTTCACCAGCCCTTCAATGATTTGCGCCATTTCTGGTGTCAAGCTTTTCATTTTCAGAAAGTCGTCCATACGTAATGGCACGATTGCAAAACGGCGTATCGATAAAATTGCGCCATCAATCGCCAATGGCGGAATAATGGCATTGACACGTGAACCATCCGGAAGCCGCGCATCTACCATCGGACTGGATTCATCTACCCGACGACCTACGCCTGAAACAATCTTGTCAATGATTTTGAGCAAATGAGCTTCGTTTTCGAAATGCACATCAGTCAATTCCAGCTTGCCTTTGCGTTCTACATAAACCTGACGGTAAGTGTTCACCAGAATATCGGAAACAGTAGGATCAGCCATCAGTGGTTCCAGCGGACCTAACCCTAAAACTTCATGCTGTATGTCACGTACCAGATTTTTACGCTCGGCATCATTAATCGCTAAGGTTTCTTCCGCGAGTAGTCGCTCTACCATGCTCTTCAGCTCTTCACGCAACTGATCAGGCGACATGGTCTCCATCATCGCCAAATCGACACGGTCGAGCAATTTGCGATGTATACGCGTTTTTAATTCACGATAAGATTTGTGTTCCACAAAATTCGTTTGCGGGATGACCACGGGTGTTACAGTCTGATCATTTTTTATGTCTTCTAACCTATCACGTAGTGTCATCATTCAACCCCTTTTACAATCGTCATTTTTTAATGCAATGACGAAGAAATTTCCGTTAATACACCTTATCCCAACCACCTAAACTACTATTGTTGATTAAATCAGTATTAGTGATGTAATAAATGTGAAAGCCAGCTACCATTTTTTGAGTGTGGGTTACTACCTAAGGTAGCTGCAATTTCTTGCAAGCTCTTTGTGACTGGGTCACGTGGGGCGATCTTCATAATAGGCACTCCCTGATTAACGGATGCTGATACAGCTGAATAACTATTGGGAACGGTTTTGTATACTTTCATGCCAAGGGTACGTTCGACATCTTCCAGCTGAATTTCACCACCTTTTTCATAGCGATTGACGATCAGATGAATTTTATCCTTACTATAACCTAACCCCTGGAGCGCGTGCAGCAAGCGTTTGGCATCACGAATAAAAGGCAACGTTTCCTGCATCGTCATAAAAATCATGTCTGCATGATCCAGCGCCACTACCGTGGTCGCATTAAGCATTCGACCGGTGTCCAGAATGACATAGTCATACTGAGTCCTCGCCAGTTTGAGTAATACGTCAATATGATTAGGCTTAACCTCTGTTGCGTGTTCAGGATCTTCCGGTGCCGCCAGCACACTCAAGTTTGGCAATATATTCAGCATGGAAGAATTTAAAAACGAGGCATCCAGACGTGAAAAATTGTCTGCGACATCGGCCAACGTATTGGACGGAAGCTGATCTGAAATAAACAATGAAGCATCGCCAAATTGTAAATTCAGATCGAATATTCCCACCTTATTAGTTTGATTCGCCGCCAGAACATAAGCTAAGTTAGTAGCCAGAAATGTGGAACCACTTCCCCCTTTACAACCAATAAATGCAATGATTTTGGCATGTTTGTGATTAGAGGTAGTCTGCACATTTTTTTGCTCAATACGCGCCACAGTTGATTGCAATGCCTCTGGCACCACAGGCAACGGCAATACATCTTTCACCCCGATACGCATCATGTTAATTAGAAACTCGGATGAAGCATCCTGGCACAGCAGCACTATAGCCAGCTCAGAATGAAGCATGCTTAATTTTTCAAGATCTTTGGACTCTGCCTCAGTTGGGCACATGCCATCAATAACGATCAGATCGGGGATATCCCCCTCCCAAGTTTGGGTAAGCAGGGTTAACCCACCAATAAGTACAGAAATTTGCCGTTGCGAGTTTCCTTCCATAAGCATACTGGAGATGCTGGCTGCATGATTTTTGTCTTTGGAAACAATATTAATTTTCATTTTATGCGCTCTTTTATTGTGATTATTGAGTATATCCCATGCTTTCTGCTGGCATTGTTACTGAAGACGGTGGTATATCAATGTGCAAAAATGAGAACAAGCCCATGATAGGTTGATATATCACAGGGTGCGTACATGGCATTTCCTGAACGGTGCAGATTTCGGCCTTCACAAAACGGATACAGCTACTGGTACGGGTAGGATCCAGACAAGCTGAGATATTGTCTGCAGGATCACTGGGTAATGTAGTAATTTCCTGTGTTGGCGAGTACATATAGTGAATGTGAATTTGCGCACTGGTAATTTCCGGACTTCCTGGTAAAACGGGTGTGCCGCTGGCGCCTGGATGAAACACAGCATCCTTTTGCATGCTGGTAATGCTGCTGCCAGTAAATACACTGACTACCGCTTCCCGCGCAGCTGCACGCGTCACTTGCTGCACTGTGTTGCGAACGTATAAAAAACGACCAAATTCGATGATGCCCAACAATAAAGTAAAGAACACGATTGCGATCAGCGCGAACTCCACCGCTGCAACGCCTGACTGACGCTGTTTCCATCCTCTAACTAATCGGGTTGCATTCATAATAGCCTCATCCTTATTTCATGTAACGCATAGTGGTATAAGGGGAAAGCGTTCTTGTGTATGTCGTGGTACCACCTGTAGGCAAGAAAAATGGAATGAGTCCACCTATGGTGATGTCGTATCCCGTAATCGCGACCGACACATCCGTGGGTGCGGTACCATTCGCACATGCACTTGGCAGACAGGTAATGGTCACATTGCCCTCAGTGATAGCAGGCACAAGTGCTGCAGCATTAGCTTCAGCCACGACCAGTTGCAGTGTTGCAGACCCTGACTGGGTCTCCGTATAGATGCTATCTTTAGGTACTGTAGACATATAACGCGCACCGTCGCGAGTGGCTTTAGCCAGCGCGTTGTAATACCAGAAAGCCCGACCAAATTCGACAATACCAGCCACGATGATGAGCAAAAGAATAAGCATGAATGCAAATTCCACTGCGGCCACACCACGTTGCTGTGCACGTTTCATATTGCTACCCATATTTAGCTCGATAGTTTTCATGATTATCTGTAAAGCTTGATATCACTGGTTGGTAAAGGAGTCGGTAACAACCCGCCAAATTCAACGTATATGTTCTTATCGCTAGATTGATTTGCCTGTTTTTGCATGAAGAATTTGCCAATTCCCAGTACGGTCGCCGGCCTGCATACCCCACCTGCCGTTGAACAATCGACAATGACCATATTAAGCACGCGTCGTCCCGGTTTACCCGGATGTGCTGCTGACGGAGCCTGAAAAAAGTTGCCACTGGTCGTAGCGTAAGGCGATGTTTGCGGGTAGCTAGTCGCCGCGTTGGCCGGAGCCTTATACAGCGAAGTCCAACGTGTACTTACTGCAGCGTCTGTCGAGTCAGCAGCTGCAATAGTTGGGCGGAATGCTGACCAAAGCGCGCCATAATTATTAGCAAACGTGCCGGATGCGCTGCTGGCGTACGGTATAGGCTGATAAATACCGTTATAAGTACCAAAGAGTATGCTTTGCCGGTTCGGATCCGGATTTGTCCACTGGCTAGGTGAACCGGCTGAGGTGTTCATGTTTTTGCAAGTGCCATTAGTATTAGTGGTTGTGCATGCGCTATATTCTTTGATGTTGGTATCCGGTGGTGCGGTGCTGGGGTCGCATTTGCTTTGAGCCGGATAGCTGTCAAAGCGCGAATCCAGCGCCGCAAGCTGAGGATCGGAAATGCCGGTGTTAGTGTTGACGGTTTGGCCGACGATGGGCGTATAGGCGACTTTTCCCGAGCAAACATAAGGCAGTGTGTCTTTGGTGTTGGTAGCAGGGCATGTGCCTGGAGCCGCAGACTCAGGATCAATCCAGTACATGGTGCCAGGGCCAATCGGATTGGCATCACTGACTCTATAAGATATGCCACGTTTATAGCCCAGTTCATTGGTTACATCGGGGTCACTCGGCAATTGGCAGATAGCGATGGGCGTAATATCAACTTCATATTTACCTGCTACTGCCAATCCATAGGTGGCCGTATTCTGCGTACCATTAGGAATTGCACGCATAAACCAAGTGGCTAGGTTTCCTGAAGGGATAGTTACCTTTAAAAACGTTCTGCCTGCGGCCAAGGTATCGGAAGTGAGGCTACTGGCGGGAGACATGCAGCTATCATCTGGGCAAGTACCAGCTGCAATATCACCGATATCTATTAACACTTGCCGCGTAAAATCAAACTTATTTTGTCCCGCAGTTGCTATAGCCTTATTAACCGCACTGGTAACGCCCGCAGCAGTGCCATTTAACTCTTTTGCTCCACTCAACGCAGCAGCATCAGCTGCATTCTGCAGTTCTGTTTTAGTAATATACAAATGCCCCAAGTCCAGCACAAGACCGAGCAAACCTATCAGTATAAACAAGGAAAGCCCGACAATGATGGCCACTGCACCTTGCTGACGATTTCTGAAACAAGTCGTGATCTTCATGTGAACTCTCCATTCTCCTGAATCTGATTCAAATGCCTAAATATCAGGGTGCTGTCGTTGTACTTGTGCCGGTACCGGTACCTACACCAATTGTAAATACATTAGGTTGTGCAGGTGGACGCTCATAGGATTTGTGGTAACGATCTATTGATGCATTAGCCGCCTGACCATCTACTCCAGCCACTGGATTGGTATTTTTGGATGCATCAGGATTGATAACTTGCTGCGCCTTCGCCGTATTGACCGCTTCACCGAATTTCTCATCCAGATGCGGAGTTGGTGCTGCACATCCTGCTATCAGCGCGGTGGACACCAGCAATGCCGCGAGCTTGATTTGTGTACTTTTCATGATGTTTTCTCCCTCTTATTTCATTTCAAAGCCAGTAGAGCCGCTTTGTGGGTTAGGTGGTACAACCGTTGTAGCAGGCGCTGTGGTAGCAACTGGCGGGGCAGCATCAGAAGGCTTGCCTTCCATCTTACCGCCAAGGAAAAACTCACCACGGCTAGGCTCGATGAAGTTATCGGTTGGCAACTTGTAATCTGCCGGCAGCGGCTTGACCAGATGCGGGGTTATGACGAACATCAACTCGGTCCGGTCATTCTGGAATGCGCTGCTACGGAACAATGCACCGAGTATAGGAATCTCGCCTAAGCCAGGAAATGCACTGACGTTTTGCGTGACGTTGTTTTTAATTAACCCACCGATGGCAAAGCTTTGACCGTCAAACAACTGTACTGTCGTCGATGCCCTTCTGGTGGTAATCGTTGGCAAAGTATTTGTGCCGACCTGAGTGCCAGTCGCAGACAATTCAGAGACTTCGGGTGTAACTCGCAAGTTGATACGACCACCTTCAAGCACGGTTGGGGTAAATTTCAACCCTACACCAAACTCCTTTTCTTCCAATGTAATCGTGGTACCACCTACGCCAGACTGCGGTACTGGAATAAATATTTTGCCACCCGCGAGGAAAGACCCTTCTTGCCCACTCATAGCCATGATGGTAGGTTCGGCCAATATCTTTACCAGATTATTATCTCTTTGGGCTTGCAGTTCCAGACCGTTGCTTGAGTTATGAAGGAAATTCACACTCGCTGCCAAAGGGTTAGTAAATAAGAAGTTGGAAAGGACACTAGGACTCCAACTTGGACCACCACGTGTCGCGGTGTATTTAGCACCTAACTCATCGACTAACTTCTTGGAAACTTCAGCTACCTTCACTTCCAGCATGACTTGCTGGGGCGCCGACACCTGCAGCATATTAACCACTTTTTTACCCGCATACGCCTCAGCCAACGCTAATGCCTTATCTACCTGGACAGCATCACTGACAACACCCGTCAGGACAATGGAATCAGCCGCGGTATTGACTTTGATATTTCTCTCTCCTGGCAATAACTGTTGTAGTTTACCCTGCAGCGCACCGGAATCCATGCCGACAGAGACATCGACAACTGTTGCCTGCCCCGCTTTATTCCAAATCATAATATTGGTTGAGCCGACCGATTTACCGAGCAAATATATCTCGGATGGGCTGAGCAAAATCACATCTGCTACTGCCGGGTTACCTACCGAGATTCTGGAGGCTGGAGCAGGTAACCGGATTAAAGTCGATTTGCCTATCGTGGCATTTATCTGGGGCGCTAACTCCATCGAGCTGCTTACTGGCACTGGAACGGCACTAGTTTTAGATTGCTTTCCTGCGACAGGTTTAACCGTTTTCTTTTTCGCTAGCTCCGCTGCCTGCGTCGATAGCGACAAGGTAAGTAACAAGGCTGTGCTCAACATTAGCGCATGTTTATTTGCCAGAGATAGTTGAGTATGCTGAATTTCTTGTTGTTTCATGATTGAAACCCCCTTCATGATGTAATATTTCATTGATTGCAAATCTGCTAACGGCCTGCTATTCAGGCAAATATGCGCAGAAATTCATACCTGTTAAAACTCATGCTTTGTCGCTTCGACACCTTTAATTACTTCAACCTTGTCTTTTGAAGACCTTTGAACTGGCGCACGATAAACCGTCACTTTTTTCACCACATTCTTCACCACCACAGGTGGCTTTGCAGCCGGTGCAGGTTTTTCTGCAACCACTTCGGGCTCGTTCTGACGTTGCAGCATATTGGTCTTGTTAGCACCTGCTGTGGTTACCAAGCTGCTGTCCATTTGATTACGTAACACCAATGACAGGCTGCCTACGCTACGTGCCAGATCCAGCTTTTCGGCTTCTTCTGGCGTAACTTCAAGCGTAACTGCATTGACTACTTTGGGTTTGGTTTCATCACGGCTGGCTTCTTGCGCTACGGCCAGCACCAGCATGTGCTCAAGTACAATCTTGGAAATATTTTTATTTTGGCCCTGGGCTTTAACATTGTCATCTTCTGTATTGACCATGATGTCCACATAATTACCCGGCAGAGCAAACCCTGCCACACCAATAACATCATTGACGCGAACGGTCATTGCTCGTTTACCTTCACCAATAACAGCGGACAACCCGCCTTTAGTACCGAGCGGTGCGAGTTTTGAGTCCAGAATTGGCTCACCTCGTTGCAGGCTGACTTTCACCACACGAGAATCCAGAGTTTTAGGATCCTTGATGGCGCCTTGTGGGACGCTGCCGTTGGGCCAATCCAGCAACTTAAGCATTTCTGGTGCGAGGGGGGTGCCCAGATCAATATCATTTGCGGCAACAACTATTTTAGTCGTGGCCACGCTGGACTGCTCTGCCATCCAACGTGATGCCAGCACCACCGCACCTACTCCGATAGCAACTGACACCACTATCATTACTAACGCTCTTGGATTTTTCATCACACATTCCCCTTCATTTCTACGTTTTTAAGAGACCGTTAATCGTGAGTGAAATAGTTATTCCACGCCCAATCAAGTAATTCCTCGGACAATTCCGGCTGTACACCTTCATATCGGGCAATATCCCTCACTTGCTCCAAAATATCCCTTGGAATACATGCGTTTAAGGGCTTGCCTGTTTTGTAATGAAGTTCTCGCAACAGATAGCTAATGCCTTCTTCGTTATAAGGAATCAGCAACTCGTCACAAACCTGTCGCGCAATGGCGCGGTATTCCCCCTCATCAAGCGGACCAACATAAATCTTGTAACCAAGTCGCCGCAAGAAAGCCTCGTCCGCTAACTTACTTGGTGGCATGTTGGTGGAAAATACAACGATCACGTCAAATGGGAGCGAAAATTTCTTGCCTGTATGCAAAGCCAGATAATCAACATGCCGGTCGAGCGGGACGATCCAGCGATTCATGATATCGATGGCAGGGGCCAATTGACGCCCCAAATCGTCGATGATTAATAAGCCGTTGTTAGCTTTAACTTGGGGTGGTGCCTGATAGAACCGGGCGCTTTCATCAAAATCCAGATCCAGCATGGACAAGGTCAGCTCACCCCCCGTTTTGATTACGGGTCTATGGCAAAGCACCCAGCGATTGTCGCAAGACTTTCTGCGATCCAGCTCCTGCACCCCAGTTTCAGCTAGCGGCAATAGAGGACTGTGAGCCAGCGGATCAAATATCTGTATAACTTCATTGTCGACCGCAATAGCATGAGGAATGGCGACATCATCTGAAAGCAAACCTACCAGATGTTCAGCAATGAAAGTTTTGCCACTGCCCGCAGGGCCATAGATGAAAATAGCACGCCCCGAATTCATAGCGGCACCAAACTGTTTCAGGATGCCCTGCTTAATTACCAAGCCACTGAAAGCTTCTGCCAATTTCTCCCGAGTGACTCGCATCGTTGAGATTGATTGCTGGTGCACCTGTTTGATATAGGCGTTAAGACTGACTGGCGCCGGGCCTGCATATTGGCTTTTCTGCAGAAAATCTTGCGCACGCAAACGACCCAGCTCAGTTAAATTATAAATAGTAGCTGTTTCTGTTTCGCTGCTGCGCGTCACTTCACACAAACGCTCAGTACGCATGAATGCAAGTAACGGCTCAAGCACCCCTATAGACAGCCTAGAGTGTTGGGCTAAATCCAACAGCCGCAATTGACCACGCAGAAATAGAATTTTGGCAAGAAGCTCCAGCAGAAACTGAAAACTGAGCCCCGTTTCTTCAACAGTATATGGTTGCTGCGGAAGCTGCGTTTTGCGCCGATCCACTAGCAACTCCTCGTGTTTAGTATTGTTTATCATCATGTCCGTCCGCTCTTAATTTGTTGTTATTCAGCAAACTTCGTTTTTATTCAATCATTATCACCGACGCCACCAACTACCAGTGAGAAATTATTTTAAATATCTCCAGCCCATATATCCCAGAGTTCCTGCTGTGATGGCCACCGCATAAGGCAACTTACCTACTGACTCTGGTAAATCATCCATATGTGGCGCCTGGCCTGCGCTTATCTTTACCACAGCACCAAACAGCATTAACTTCACATTCTGTAACAATCGGGACAGCATTCCTGAGTGAATAGCAACGGCTAGTGCCATTACACCACCTGCGAGGAACGTACCTAATATCACCATCAATACTTCAGTAGGCCCAAGGAACACGCCTACTACCGCCATAAGCTTAACATCGCCCGCACCGAGTGTACGCATCAGGTAAAAAGGCAACAACACCACTAATCCTACAACACCACCTTCTACGGCGTTTATTATCCCTGCACTGCCATCCAACCAAATACTCAATAAACCACCAACTGACCAACCTATTAACACGAGCACATTAGGGATTCGGCGACTACGCACGTCATACCATACCGCGACCATTAGCAGGCTGATTAATAACCCTATACTCAACTTGTCCATTCACACTCTATTTTCACCACATGAACCATTCTTCAAAGACAACTCGAAGGATTGGCAACACAACCAGCCACTTCATTCCACAATGACAGGATGGTATTACCCAAAGTCACCACTGCGCCAAGAATCACCATGGCGATCAGGGAAGCAAGTAGCGCATACTCAATTGCAGTCACGCCTGATTCATCCCGCCACAAAACCCATGCAAAAAATCGGATGCGCTGCATAAACATTCCTCACATATCTTCAATGGTTGCTTCCTCAGCAGGCGCTTAAATTATTGCTGACACCATCGCACAAGCTCTGTTTTGTATGTATTTTTTAATATAAAGTGCTGATCACGAGGGTTAGTAAGTTTAATTAACACTCACCAACCCTGCTACCGTGAAATTATGGTGCCGAGACCAACTTATTCGCTACAGCAGTAAATACACCGCTTAAATTTGTACCCACTGTTGTTACTGCACCAATAATAACCACTGCAATTAGCGCCGCAATCAAGCCATATTCAATAGCCGTTACACCTTCTTCATCGTTCCAGAAACGTTGCATCCCAAGAATTAAATTTTGCATGACACCTCTCCTTATTTAATTTAATTAACAAATACACCACAAAAATCCTTAACGGTGCACCCTTGTTCCAAAATTAAGGGAGCCCGTTGTTCTCAATATAATCTAAATATCTATATTTACAATTGATAATTGTCAATTATTATTATTTTTTATAATAGCTGATGGAATTAATGCTCAATCAAATATTAAAGATAGAAGTTGCGGATCGTCATTAACGTTCGGAACGTGCGACCAGATTGCTGGAACGGTCATCGTGCGTGGGCAGGTTATATGCAGGTGGATCAGCGACTCGACGTGCAATGTGCGCGCCATCGTCGAGAAGTTACGTGGGGAGGTGTAAACCTCTAAATCAACGATGAGTGTACTGTGCCTTGGGCTTACGGCACATACACAGCCAGCGCAGATATTATCTGCGCTGGCATTCTGTGTTTTTATATTTGGTTATGACGCGATAGCATACAACTGTCTGGTTAAATAAATTATCAACGGTGCAGCAAGCAACAAGAAAACAAACCCTGCCAGCATGTTTTTGATAGGGCGGCTAATTTTCTCAAAATGGGGTAGTTTCATCAGCTTGGCAGACTCAACTAATTGGGTTGCCCGCGCTAAATACAATCCCGCCAGAATGTCCATAAACGCGAAATAAAAAATGAAATTAACCATCGCATGAATAAACAAGGCTAATGCACCAAGCAATAATGCTACACTTTCTAAGCTCGCAGCATCAGCCACGCATTTCAAGCTGCGCCTTAACTGAAATAACAATCCCAGCATCACACCCAGCTGTAGTAATAAGGCAAGAATGCCGCCTTCAGCAGCCAATTGCAGGTAATCGTTGTGCGCATATCCGCCATGAGAGGCGCTTTCCAGTGGTGAGCGATAAGCGGGATAATAGTTAACAAAGGTGCCCCAGCCAGTGCCACTGAACGGTTGTGCCAGCGTCATCTGTATGGCGGATTGCCATAGCAGGAGACGTGCGCTAGTTGATGGGTCTTGGCTTAATGCATAGCTACGATGAGCAATATTAGTATCTACGCCCAAGTTTGCGCTAATAGCATAGGCCAACAAGGCGATTAGTGGAATACAGGCAACCCACCATTTGGCTTTGGTATAACGCCAACCTGCCCACAATAATACTGGTAGCAATAACAGCCAGGTTGCAATTCCGCCGCGCGAAGCTGTGACAAACAAGGCCGCGCTAATAATGAATAGCCCAGCTCCCCATAGTAACGGCATCCAGAGATTTTTTGAGGTTTTGCTGGTTAAAAATAAATAGGCGGCAGGAAACCAGAATACATTCATCAATGCCGCGAATGCATTGCGATCTAATAGCGGGCCAACGGCTTGACCCTGGCCCACATGGTTAGTAACTTGCCAGAGCGCCCATGCTGCTAAAAACACACCACCTAACCATAGTATAGTGCGTAAGCGTAACCAAAGTGCATCTGCATTTGGGGTAATAGCCCATGCTAAATAGGTAATAGGCAATCCCGCCAATGTCCACATGGTTAAGAAGCTGACAATGGGTATTGTGCTTAATGAGTTAGCAACATTAAGCCAGATTAGGTAAACCACCATCACGTAACTTAGCGTGTAGTGGGAAATGACACCGGTTTGTACTGAGCTTCTGATGGATAAACTAAACCATATCAGCATTAGCAAGCCCGTCATTGCGGCGGCTTGGTATACAAATCCAGATAGAATAGTGCTAATTATCAATAAAAACAAAGGCAAAACAGTCATAGATTTAAGCATGGCGGATTCAATCCCTGGAACGACACTTGAAATGTTTGTACCTGCTGTACTTATACATGCGTCATCGGATGCGGGTCAAGTTCAGATTTCGCTGTAAATTCGGTTTGATAACGATGACATTGTCTGCAGCAGTTTTGGCTAGCAAGTCGCTTGCTAATTTATGGCTGACAGCGCGCTCAGTCAAAATACGGCCCAATTGCGCCCTGACACAATATCGCCATGTCCGGTAATAGCTGTATTGAATAAGCCATCTTTAACGCGCTTTATGCCTCAACCAATTGTTTATTATATTATTTTTTTAATTTGCACTTATTTATTCTTATAATACTGATGTTATGCAGCTGCCTAGCCAATTATCTTATCTAAAATAATTACAATTTACTAACCCGTCAATCAATGCATCTTGACCATTCCAATCGTTACGGAACAAATACCAAACCAAAATCGAACCACCGAACTAAATGCATATATACCCATATTGAATATGATAGTAGCCAATATAGGTATAATTCCATTATCTTTAATGTAAATGATCGTGACCATGCAAACTTTAACTGTCGCCCTCGGTAGCCGTAGCTATCCTATTCATATTGGCATTGATTTGCTGAATCAACCTGAACTTATCGTTGCGCATCTGCCCCAAAAACGGGTGGCAATAGTGACAAACACGACTGTTGCGCCTTTGTATTTGGACAAATTGACTGCGGGTCTGACCGCTCACGGTGTGGCGGTAGTACCCATCATTTTGCCTGATGGTGAGGCATATAAAACCTGGGAAACCCTGAATCTGATATTTGATGCATTGCTGGAAAATCGCTGCGAGCGCAAGACCACTTTAATCGCGCTAGGTGGCGGCGTCATCGGCGATTTGACGGGATTTGCGGCGGCCAGTTATCTACGCGGCGTACCGTTTATTCAGATACCGACAACCTTACTCGCGCAAGTGGATTCATCCGTAGGCGGCAAAACGGGGATCAACCATCCACTGGGTAAAAACATGATAGGCGCGTTTTACCAGCCACAGCTGGTATTGGCAGATACGGCGACGCTGGCAACACTGCCTGCGCGCGAACTGTCAGCGGGTCTAGCTGAGGTGATCAAATATGGCTTGATTTACGATGCCGAATTTTTCGTCTGGCTGGAAGACAATATCGCCAAATTGCGCGCTCTGGATAAAGACAGCATTGCGTATGCGGTACACAGGTCTTGTGAAATCAAGGCCGAAGTAGTCGCGCAGGATGAGCGTGAATCCGGCATGCGCGCGTTGTTGAATCTGGGTCATACTTTTGGTCATGCCATAGAGTCAGGCATGGGTTATGGCAACTGGCTGCATGGCGAAGCGGTGGCTGCAGGGACGGTGTTGGCAGCAGACGTGTCACAGCGCATGGGCTTGTTAAAAGCCAGCCAGGTTGAGCGGATACGCGCCTTGTATCGTGGCGCGGGCTTGCCTGACACTGCACCTGATCTGGGTGCTGCGCGTTACATGGATTATATGGGTCTGGATAAAAAAGTCGAAAGCGGGCGCATCCGCTTTATCTTGTTAAGCGGCATTGGCTCAGCGTTTGTCAGCGCCGATGTACCTGAAACGGATTTAACCGCCGCACTGACGCATTATGTCCACGCCGTTTAAGCTGGCGGCCTATGCCGCGCACGACATTACAACTAGAGGTCGCCATCATCCCGAACTATCGGCCGCACCACGCGGAGAGTTTCAGCGCGACCGTGATCGCATTATCCACTCAGGCGCATTTCGACGGCTGGAATACAAGACTCAGGTATTTGTAAACCATGAAGGCGATTTATTCCGCACCCGCTTAACGCATAGCCTGGAAGTTGCGCAGATCGGACGTTCCATGGCGCGGATATTGATGCTGAATGAGGACTTGGTCGAAGCGATTTCACTGGCACATGATTTAGGGCACACGCCATTTGGTCATGCCGGACAGGATGCGCTCAATGCCTGCATGAAGGATTACGGTGGCTTTGAACACAATCTGCAAAGCCTGCGCGTAGTCGATAAGCTGGAACAGCGCTATGCTGAATTTGATGGTCTGAATCTGTGTTTTGAAACCCGCGAGGGCATACTCAAGCATTGCGCGCTGGAAAATGCTCGGCAACTAGGCGATGTCGGTGAACGCTTTATTAACAAACATCAGCCCAGTCTGGAAGCTCAATTGGCAAATCTGGCAGATGAGATTGCATACAACAATCACGACGTCGATGACGGACTGCGCTCGGGCTTGATTACCTTAGCGCAACTGGAAGAAGTCACTCTGTTTGCACGCTATCTCAATGAAGTGCGTGCACACTATCCAAAGTTGAGTGAACGTCGCACCGTACACGAAACCGTACGCCGCATGATAAACGCACTGGTATCGGATTTAATCACACATAGCCAATCTGCAATTATGTCTGCAGGCGTGCAAAGCCTGGGCGAGGTGCGCAGCATGCCGCCACTGATAGGCTTTAGTGCCGAGATCGTCAAACAGAATCTCGAACTCAAGCAGTTTTTGCGTAAAAATCTCTACCGACATTATCGTGTTACACGCATGACCACCAAAGCTGCACGCGTAGTATCGGAATTATTTCAGGCGTTTTTAACCACGCCTGCATTACTGCCCACTGAGCATCAGCCCAAAGCGGACAGCGACATTCCACGGGTGATTGCCGATTACATCGCAGGCATGACGGATCGCTATGCAATGCGCGAGTATCGGCGATTATTTGCGATTGAAGATGTATTAATTTAATTCAGGGAAGATTTGCATGGCCACAGCGAACGCCACGGTCATGCAAGTGTTGCAGCTTATTTAGAAAATGTGCGTCATTTGCAGGCTGATACGATTGCCCAAGTTGTCAGCAATAAGTAATGCATTGTTACGGTTAGTTGCGTTAGTAATCGCCTCCGGATGAGCAACTGTAGCTGAACGTATCTCGTAGGTCATGGTGAAGTGGGTAGATTTGCTCATCAAATACTCACCACCTATCGTCCAAGTCTTGAAATCACGCTCATTAGCAGCTTGCTGTGAGTTGGTGAGACGATTATATGCATCATACTTAAGGTTAGCTCTCCATTTCGGCAAGAACTTGTAGCCACCTTCCAGATACCAGCCTTCCGCAGTGTTGTAATCCTGTAATGCCACCGTGTCGATTGGTGCTGGAGTGTTAGCACCAGAAATGTCGTTAAATGGCGGATTAGGTCCGTTATAAATCATGCCTGAACCACGCATGGCTTCACCCGAAACGCGCAAACTATCCTTCAGATATTTGAAACCGAAACCTTCACGCACACGGTTGTAGTCAGCCGAACCGAATGTACGTTTGCCTTCCTGATGCCAGATGAATGCATTGACATCTTCACGAGCAGGGCCCGCACCATTGAAAACATACGAAACCTGTAATCTGCCAGTAAAGTCTTTAGCATGGTTATTGTCGGTGATGAAATTAATGTTGTTGCCGTTAGACACCATCGCCGCATAGCCAAACTCCCATTTATTATGATGGAAAGTATTAAATGCTTCTACACCAATATCACGGAATCCGCTTAGACTACCATGAACAGTGCCGCCGGCCAGACCTGCGGGTACAGTCCCAGCAATCGGCGTCATATCGCGTTCGTTCAACATGCCATCGGTTACGTTGGTAAAATTAATGTAGTTATAGTCGACGTGAACAGGAGACAGCGCCTCTTCACCTGTAGGCAGTTTGAACAAACCTGCGCGCAGATGCATGCCAGGAATGTAACTGAAGGTCATGGAAGCATCACTCAATACAACGTTTTGATCACGCGTAACACCGTTGCGCCCGGCTTCCAGCAATACAAAATAATTGATGCGGTTATCAACCGGCTTGAGGATGCCACGCACACCCAGTCGTGCACGGAATAACTGTATATTTTGTGTGTGCTCTAAGTCAGGACCGACCAAGTTGGGGATTTGCTGTTGACCATTATAGCCAGCGATGGTGCCACCCAAACCTGATATGGGTTGAGCCTGGATATAAGTATAAGTCGGCTGTATAAATCCCCATAGTTTATAGGCGCCTGCATTTGCAGGCTCCAGGCCCTGTACCGACATCCAGTCTGCAGCGTGGCTGACATTAGCAATGCCGAAGCCAGAAATAAGTGCGAGCAATAATACGTTTTTTTTCATCATGATTCCCTTGTGAATTTATTGTGTGTACAGTCAAGCAATTAGGTGAAAATTTATGGTTTTACGTACACATAACCTTCTTTTGCTTGTAATCGGGCAATCTCAACAATGCCAGCAGGTACAACAGTCACCGGGAAGGCAACATCGGCGGCGGTCAAGTTACGACTTTTGAGTGTATTGTTACAAACCTTGAATTCCACCCCTTGTTGTGCCAAGGTTTCCATGATGACGTTATATGGATTGCCGTTGGCATCCTGGGCATTATTAAGCATAAAGTCGATACCTTTACCATGCGCCACGACCGTGATTTTAGTCCCCGGTGCCCCTTGTAAGTGGTTTTGCACATTTTTAAGCAAAGCGCTGGCGCGCGTAGTGTCGTCTATGTGATAAACCACCTTAATTGGATCTGTACTCTTGGCACTATCAGCAGCGTGCAGCAAAGGGGCAAACATCAGGCTAAAAATAGCCATGCTAGCGGATAACAGTTTGATAAGACGTTGATTCATGTGTTGTTCCTTAAATTATGGTTAATTAATAAAGTTTAAGTGCTGGTACGGGGTAATTGTTTTCCGTATAAGTAAAGACGCAGGGCATACAATGATTATTCCACCATAAAAAATATATATTTTTTATGGAATAAATAGCTTAGCTCGTCCGTCTTATTAATGTGGATGGATAAAATTGGGACTACTAAATAGAATGAATTTATTGCACATATTCGGGTTGGGTACCCAAATCAAAGAAAGGCGCGCTCGATTGTTCCGAGTCGCCTATGCGTGGTCTCACGATCGTGCCATGGCAGATGATTTAGTGCAGGAGGCATTAGCCCGGGGATTATCACGCATGCATCAGCTACGTGACCCTGATCAACTGGATAGCTGGCTGTTCAAGATTTTGCATAACTGCTGGCGTGATTGCTTGCGCTGCCAAAAGGATTTTCAGGATGTAGAGGACATGGAAGACTATCTCTACGCCCATGACGAAACACCCGAGCACATTAATTCACGTAATCAGGTGGTGGACAAGGTGCGGGCAGCGGTTGCATTATTGCCTATAGGGCAGCGACAAGTACTGACGTTGGTCGATCTGGAAGAATTTAGTTATAACCAGGTTGCCGACATATTGGCTATTCCCGTGGGTACGGTGATGAGCCGACTATGTCGGGGCAGGCAAGCTTTGCAGCACACGCTAATAGAGCTGGCTCCTGTTAACAAGAATTTTGCATTAAGGATAGTAAAATGAGATCCGAAATATCCAATGAACAATTAAATGCTTTTATTGATGATGAGCTGGATGTAGCTGAAAAGGACAATCTGTTTGCCCAAATTCAAGCCGATGAGAAATTGGCGCATCAGGTCTGCGAGCTGCGCGCAATCAAGGAGCTGGTGCGTCATGGCTATGCAGAACCACCTGAAATAACACGTGACAAATGGGTGCGGAAATTCTATATCCCCAAAACTTTGGTAGCAGGCGTGATGCTGGCACTTGGATTAGGTGTGGGCTGGACAGTTCACGACTTGCAACCATCGAATAACCAGCTGCAATTCGTGCATCATCAGTCAGGAAATTTTTATCCAGTCAGTTTAGCCGGCGTAACTGAAGACACACACAAAATATTAATGCATATAGATTCAGCAGACCCTGCCAAATTTAAAGCCTTATTAGACGACATAGATAATTTAACCCAACATCAGGCTGCATTGGGGCAGTCGGTGCAGGTGGAAGTGATCGCCAGTCATTCAGGCCTTGGTATGCTGCGAACTGACGTAACGCCTTATGCTCAACGCATAAACACATTGGTGGAACAACATCCCAATATCAAGTTCGTCGCATGCAATCAGAGCATACAACGCTTAACCAAGACAGGTGTTAAGGTGAATTTATTACCTCATACTCAGACCACACCCAATGCCACTGAAGAAGTTGTGCATCGCCTGCATGACGGCTGGTCCTATATCAAAGTTTAAAGGTATTTTCCCCAGTCGCACTTGCTGGTTAACTTCATGGTGATTCTGGTAAAGTGTCACCATGAAAAAACTAACATTAGATCGTATCTTGCAATCGCAAGGCTTTGGCACTCGCAAATACTGTCAGCAATTAGTCGCAGAGGGTGCGGTGACAATAGCAGGCGCGCCGTTTACCGACACCAGACTGAAAATCGACACGACAGAACTGACGTTTAACTTATTCGATACCGAGTGGGTTTATCGAGAGCATGTTTATGTCGCGTTGAACAAACCCGCTGATTTTGAATGTTCACGTAAGCCCAGCCATCATCCTGGCGTGCTGACGTTGCTGCCCGAGCAGTTTTCCTGGCGTGACGTGCAGCCCGTTGGTCGACTAGATCATGACACTACCGGGTTATTGTTATTGTCGGATGATGGCGCCTTCATTCATGCGCAATCATCACCCAAGCGCCATGTGCCCAAACTATACGTGGCAACGACCCATAGCCCTGTCACTACTGAATTAGTGAATACTTTACTTAGTGGCGTGAAACTGCATGATGAGCCTGCGCCGTTAGCCGCGGTAACATGCCGGCAAGTCGGTGAGTATCAACTGGAAATCGTGTTAGAACAAGGGAAATACCATCAAGTGAAGCGCATGCTGGCAGCGGCGGGCAATCATTGCGACGCATTGCAACGGACAGCAATCGGCAATTTAACGCTGGCTGATTTGAATCTGGCTGCGGGTGAGTGGTGCTATCTGAACGCGGCGCAGCTAGCGTTATTATCAGGGAACTAAACGCCGACTGACGTAATTTTGGCTGCTTTTATTATGCAGCACTATCCACTCTGCAACTTCCTCGGCGGCGATAGGTTTACTGAAATAATAACCTTGAGCAATATCGCAACCCAGGATTTGCAGCAGCTCCAGCACTTCTGCATTTTCCACGCCCTCAGCCACCACGCGGTAACCCATATTGTGCGCCATGACGATAGTGGCGTGGACGATGATGGCGTCGTTTTCGTCGTTGGTCATATCGGTGACAAACGATTTGTCGATTTTTATTTCAGACGCAGGCAGGCTTTTGAGATAGGCCAGCGATGAAAAACCCGTACCAAAATCATCAATCGAGCATTGCACACCGAGCTTGCTCAAGGTAGTGAGCGTGGCATTGGCGAGCTCAGGATTGAGCATCATGCTGCTTTCCGTCACTTCCAGTATCAGGCTGGCAGGCGGGGTGTTATAAGACGCCAGCGCCCTGGCAATATCATCAGGCAAGCCCTCGTCACTTAAATTACGCATCGAAAGATTGACCGCGACTTTAACATTCAACCCCAGCGCGTGCCATTCTTCGAGCTGTGCCAAAACGCTGTGCAGAACAGCAAACGTGATTTCTTTCATCACTCCGGCCCGTTCGGCAATAGGAATGAATTGGTCAGGGGCAATATTACCCAGCTGAGGATGGTTCCATCTCACCAGGGCCTCCAAGCCACAGGCGGTGCCATCACGCAGATTAACCTTGGGTTGATAACAAATTGTCAGCTGGTCCCTAAGGTCAGGATGTTTGAGCATGGCAATCAAGTTAAGATTGCTCAGGCTGGCATCATTAATACCAGCCGCATACATCGTCACTCCACCGCCATTACGCTTGGCGGCATACATCGCCACATCAGAGTTTTGCAACAGCTGCTGCGCAATGCCGCCATGCTCGGGGTACATAGCGATGCCGATGCTGCCGCCAATACTGAGCCGATGCCCATCAATGACAAAAGGTTCGTCCACTAATGCTAAAATTTCCCTGCTTAATGCCAGCGCATCCTTTTTGCTAAAGCCTTCCAAAACAAAGCCAAATTCATCCCCCCCCATACGTGCCACCATGCGCGACAGGCTGGTCATGTGACGCAATCTTTGTGCGAGTGCGATTAACAGCTCGTCACCATAATGATGCCCCAAGGTGTCATTCACATCTTTAAAACGGTTTAAATCCATCATCAGAATGGCGACGGGTTTTTTAGTAAGATTCGCACTGTCTATGGCCTGCTCTATTCGCTCCATCAACAGACGGCGGTTAGGCAGATTGGTCAGACTGTCATGCAGCCAGCCATGGCGCTCACGCTGCATAATTTCACGCACGTAGCGTAAGGTTTTGACACTGACATTCAGGGCAACCAGCGTGAACAGGCCACCCCCACAGAATATGCTGGATACAACAGCATCAATAGGCGATGCTTCGCGGGCAAGAAGGGTAAAGCCATATCCAGTAAAACCCAGGATAAACAGCCATAGCAAAGCAAATAATAAACGCCAACCTGCCAGATTACGAGTATGTTCATCGTTCAGTAATATGCGCGCATACAACAAAGCACGCAACATTGCAGCAATACCAATAATGATGAGTAATAAACTGAGTTCTTTCAACGATCTATCCAAACAGGTGACTCAAAAAAGCGATGACCAGCCTCATCAAAACATATGCATCGCTGTCATTTACAAGGTAACAAAGTGCTATTTTAGATGGTATTACGTCTGTATGTCAGGTTTGATTTGCAATAAACTTAAAATCTATGTTAAGTAATTACGCCAAGTTGTTATTTTTTTGCTATATTTAGGGTAAGTTCAGCACTCGAGATAAAACATCATGAAACCAATTTTTCGCCATGCCGTGTTATTTGCCACCATTTGTGTACTATTTTCAGGTGTAGCACAGGCGGGAGAACGTTCAACAGCTATACGGTCTGCTGAATATGATGCCTCGGCACCCCGACTGAGCGCATTATCCGTGTTAGTGCTGGATCAAAAAGAAGGCCAGACCATTTATCAGAAAAATGCTGATATGGAAACGCCTATCGCATCCATCTCCAAACTGATGACCGCAATGGTGGTATTGGATGCGCATCTGGACATGAATGAAATGCTGGAAATTACTCAGGCCGATGTGGACAAACTGCGCCATACCAGCTCGCGCATTGCCGTGGGTACGCGTTTGAGCCGGGGTGAGTTAATGCATTTGGCGTTAATCGCTTCGGAAAACCGTGCGGCGTCAGCGTTATCCCAAAACTATCCAGGCGGACATGCCAAATTTATCGAAGCCATGAATCGCAAAGCAAAATCGCTGGGCATGTTACACACCTCATTTGAAGACGCTACGGGTTTATCCAGCAACAATCAGTCTACCGCAGCCGATTTGGCGAAGATGGTGCAGGCTGCTGTGCGCTATCCGTTGATTCATGAGATTACCACTACAGGCAATTATGAAATTACTCGCACCGCACAAATAATGGTTGGTCGCAAACATCGTAAGCAAGTACGCACGATTGAACAACGCGTAGCTTTCCATAATACCAATCAATTAGTCCGTGATCAGAACTGGGAAATCGGCCTGTCTAAGACTGGCTTCATTAACGAAGCTGGCCATTGCTTGGTAATGCAGGCCAAAATCGCACAAAAACCAGTGATTATTGTGTTGCTTGATGCCTATGGTCGCTACGGCCGTATTAATGATGCAAAACATATCAAAACCTGGCTAGAACAACAGTCTGCAGAGAAGGTTGCTTTGCGTATGGATAGGACGGCGCTGAACTGATGCTGATTTATGTCCACGGTTTTAATAGTGGCTCGGCTTCAGGCAAAGCGCGTTTGTTACAAGCATACATGGCTGAACATGGCGAACCTGATGCGTGCCTTTGCCCCGACTTACCGCACCGCCCGGCAGCGGCAATTGCAGCATTAACCGACTTAATCAAACAGCACCCGCAAGCGACCTTAATCGGGAGCTCGCTGGGTGGCTTTTATGCAACCTGGCTAACTGAGCAATTCGGGGTCAAGTCGGTACTGATTAACCCCGCTGTGCATGCGCACATACTGCTGGCGGGCGAAATAGGTGAACAAACAAACTTTAGCACCGGCGAGGTTTATCAGTTTACCCAGCAGCATATTGATGAACTGGCGGCACTGGATTTGCCTGCCATCACCCAACCTGAAAAAATACTGCTGATGGTTGAAACCGGTGACGCCCTACTGAATTACCACGACGCCGTTAATTATTATCACAATTGCCGCCAAATCATAGTTGAGGGCGGCAATCATAATTTCTTATCATTTCCGCAACATATTCCGACTATCATCGCGTTTTAATTACGCGCAATTTACATGCATTTACTCTATGAAGAAGACGGCCATTTCAAGGCCGGTACGATAGTCACCGACAACGACAGCTCTTTGCAAGTCGACAGCCAGTACGGCAAGCGCGTAAAGGTTAAAGCACTGAACGTGATGATGCGTTTTGCCACCCCGACGCCAACCGAGATGATGGCTGCAGCGCAGCAGGTGCGTGATGAAACTGATGCTGATTTTTTATGGGAAGTAGCCAGCCAGGAAGAATTTGGTTTTGTTGAACTGGGTACTGAATATTTTGGGCATACGCCCACGCCGATAGAATCTGCAGGCATATTGATGCGGCTGCATGAATCGCCCATGCATTTCTATAAAAAAGGCCGTGGTCGGTACAAAGCCGCACCTGCCGAAGCGCTAACAGCAGCAAAAGCAGGCGTCGAGCGGCGACAGCGTGAGGCCGAGGCATTAGCTGCCTATGTGGCAGAGCTAATGAGCTTCAAGCTGCCGGATGCATTATCCGATCAAGTTGATGCGCTGCTCTATGCACCCGACAAGAATCAAATTGCATGGAAAGCAATCGATGCCGCATGCAAACAAACCTGCCTGACGCCAGTCAAATTGCTGCATCGTTGTGGCGCGATAGCTTCCAGCCATGATTACCATTTGCAATTATTCTTGCGCGAGTATTTCCCTCGTGGCACTGGTTTTACCGAGGCGGAACCAGCGCCCGCCATGCCTGACCTGCCTGTGGCCGATGTGACGGCATTTAGTATTGATGATGCCTCCACCACCGAAATCGACGATGCCTTTTCAGTAACGCGCATGGCCAACGGCAATTGGCAAATTGGCGTGCATATAGCCGCACCTGCACTAGGCATCTTGCCTGACACGGCTCTGGATAAAGTAGCGGCGCAGCGTTTATCAACAGTGTATTACCCAGGCGGCAAAATCACCATGTTGCCCGAGGACGTGGTCAACGGTTACACCCTGAGCGAAGGCCGTGTAGTACCCGCACTTTCGATGTACATTGAAATCGACGCAGCTCATCAAGTACTGAACCAGCACTCCAAACTCGAAGCCGTGCCTATCGTTGCGAATTTGCGCCATGAATGCCTGGAACAGGATTTCAATCACGCCAACCTGACAGGTGATTGCCCAGCGTACTCCTATCAGGATGAGCTGACGTTGCTTTGGCATTTTTCAGGCGCGCTGGAAGCGGCTCGTGGCAAAACCCCCGACCCGAAATTGCCACCGCGCGCAGATTACAATTTCAAGGTAGAAAACGACCACGTCACCATTACCGACAGGCTGCGCGGCAATCCAATAGACCGTGTCGTGTCGGAATTGATGATATTCGTGAATTCAAACTGGGGTAAATGGTTAGCCGATACTGAAACCATGGCACTTTATCGTACCCAGCAAAATGGCAAAGTTAAAATGAGTGCGAAACCTGGCCCGCATGTGGGATTGGGTGTCGAGCAATATACCTGGTCCAGCTCTCCGTTGCGACGCTATATCGACTTGGTGAATCAGCGTCAGCTGATCGCCTTGACTCAGGGCGAAGCGCCGCCATACCCCCCCAAAGCCAGTGTGTTATACACCGTGCTGCGTGATTTTGAATTGGCGCATGACGCATACAACGATTTTCAACGTAAAATGGAGCGTTATTGGTGCCTGCGCTGGTTACAGCAAGAAAACGTCAGTGAAATTAACGCCAGCGTGATTAAAGAAAACCTGGTGCGACTGGATGGTTTGCCATTTGTAGCGCGTGTGCCATCGTTGCCAGAGGTGCCAGCAGGTACCCGAGTAGGCTTGACCATAGACCTGATTGATTTATTTGAGGTCGAGCTGATGTGCAGTTTTCATCATAAGATAGAAGTGCTTGATAGTGAGGCAGTTTCATTAGACGTGTGATGTTGAGTGAGAAATGCAATGAAACTACTTAATGATCTAGCCGCCACGTTGCGGCTGCCAGTGATGTTTGTATCCGCCTTGATGATTTCATTCGTGATACATGGATTGGTATTGGCAGTGCATTTCAGCTTTCCGGTGGTGAGCGAAATGAATATGTTTACACCGCCCTTGGAAGTAGTCTTAGTCAACAGCAAATCTACCAAGAAACCGCACAAAGCTGACGCGCTGGCGCAATCCAATCTGGATGGCGGCGGCAATACTGATGAAGATCGACGCGCCAAGAGCCCGCTGCCGGCAATGGCACAGGATCAACGGCAGTCTGAAGCTGCGTCAGCAGAACAGCGCGTGAAGTTACTGGAAGAACAAAGCCGCAAAATCATGACCCAGCTAAAATCCAATTACAGCTTGCATGATGGCCACCCACAAACCGAACAGACTGAGCAACCGGTTGCCAGATCAGGCAAAGGCACGCTGCAGGAACAGAGTCTGGAAATGGCCAAGCTGGAAGCGCAAATTGCGCAAGAATATGATGCCTATCAGAAACGCCCGCGTAAATTATTTATTGGCGCCAGCGCACAAGAATACGTGTTTGCCCGTTACATTGAAGACTGGCGCATCAAAGTCGAGCGCATCGGCAACCAGAACTACCCCGAAGAAGCGCGGCGAGAAAAGGCCTATGGCAAATTGCAATTGAGTGTTTCCATCAAGGCCGACGGCACTTTATCGGATATTGAAGTCACTCGATCCTCCGGATTTAAGGTGCTGGATAACGCCGCAATAAACATCGTACGTCGCGCCGCACCTTATTCACCATTCCCTGAAGACGTTCGGAAAAAAGCCGACGTAGTGGTCATTACCAGGACCTGGACGTTTGCACCAGGCGACCAATTAAGCACAAAAGAATAGTTGCGCTTAGGCTAGCTCAGCTCATGATATAATTTAGCGATACTTAAATCATTCATTTTTAAATTAAAGAGGTAATAACCATGCAAATCGGAACCACGATCGCGCAATTCCTTGCTGACGAACAACGCAAACTCAACACCAACCAGACTGACTTGTTAGAATTAATGGGTCAAGTTGTTACCGCGTGCAAAGTCATTGCTACAGCTGTTAACAAAGGCGCGCTATCTGGCGTCATGGGCAGTTTGGATACTGAAAACATTCAGGGTGAAACCCAGAAAAAACTGGACGTTATCACCAACGAAATTTTCATGCAGACCACTGAACGTGGCGGTCAATTGGCTGCTATGGCATCAGAAGAGATGGACGACGTTTATCACATACCTGGCCAATACCCACGTGGCAAATACCTCATCGTTTTCGACCCATTGGATGGTTCATCTAACGTTGACGTGAATATTTCTGTTGGTACTATCTTCTCGATTTTAGAATACAAAGGTGATTCAGCTACGCCTGCTGCTGCTGAATTCCTTCAGCCTGGCACCCAGCAAGTCGCTGCAGGTTATGCTTTGTATGGTTCTTCTACCATGCTGGTGATCACCACAGGTCACGGCGTAAACGGTTTCACCCTGGATGTAAACATTGGTGAATTCCTGTTGACCCACCCTAACATGATGATTGCACCTGACACCAAGGAATTCGCCATCAACGCATCAAACGAACGCTTCTGGGAAGCGCCAGTACAACGTTATGTGCGCGAATGTATCGCAGGCAAAACCGGTCCACGCGGTCGTGACTTTAACATGCGCTGGGTTGCTTCCATGGTTGCTGAAGTACATCGCATCATCATCCGTGGCGGTGTGTTCATGTACCCTAAAGACACCAAAGATCCAGCTAAAGCAGGTAAATTGCGCTTAATGTACGAAGCTAACCCTATGAGCTTTATCGTTGAACAAGCTGGCGGCATTTCCAGCACAGGTCGTCAACGCATATTAGATGTACAACCAGAAGGCCTGCACCAGCGCGTGCCTGTCATCCTTGGCTCTAAAAATGAAGTTGAAGTGATCTTGTCATATCATAAAGACATGTAATCATTTGCATCAACCTATTCAGCACACTCAGTGAGTGCACTGAACAGGCAAACAAAAACCCGCTTTGGATATCAAGGCGGGTTTTTTTACGTATAGTGAAATGACATCCACCCAGAACCTTATCTAGACATCACGACAACGCTCTAGTCGCAGCTTCAAACTTACGCACCGCTCGGCTCACCGTCATGTAATGCACACCGAAATGCTGCCCAATCTCGGCCATGGTATAAGCCCCCGACGCATAAGCCTGCGCCATCGCCATATTCCTGTCCGCATTACGGATTTCATATTCAGCCAGCGGCAAAGTGACTGATTTGCGATGAGCCTTGGAGACTTCACGCAGCGCATCATTATCCTTGGGCTGCCAGTGATGCTCAATAAAATCTCTATCCCCCAGCAATAACTGATGACGCGTATTCAGCATGGGGCTAGGCAAACCCACACCTGCCATGACAAATTGACGATAATGCTCAATGGCCATGCCACGATCGACGCCAAACTGATTGAGCAGCCATTGCGTATTTAACCAGGCCGGCACAGGTGCCGCACCCGTGACACCAGGATAACTGCTCCAACGCCAGTCATCGAGCGCTGCCACCATGTGCGCACGCAGCGGATTCAATACCACGTAGCGCGACAACTCCAGTAAATATGCCTCGCGTTGTACCAGTATCGCCTTATAACGACCCTGCAACAAATGCCCCACCATCCCGTGACGGCGGTTGAAACGCTGCGTATAAAGCCCATTAAGCTGGCGCATACCACGCGATAAATTGCCATCCACTGTTTCCACCAACAAATGGTAATGATTGTTCATCTGGCAATAAGCATGCACCACCCAATTAAAGCGAGTACACACTATGCCCAATATTTCCAACCAGTCATCGCGATCATCGTCGCACAGGAAAATATCCTCCTGCCGATCCCCGCGTGAGGTAACGTGATAAATAGCACCGGAAAATTCTAATCTGAGAGGTCTGGCCATGAGGAAAGTATAACATGGAGAAATTTATGTGTGAATGTTAGAATTGACCCCATCAACATTAGAATTGACGGTGAATTCAATTCACTGGTCAGGTTTCATGACGGAGCCGCTAATCTGTATACAGCATAATCCCCTATATTGGGGGCGGGTCTCAGTAATTGCAGCTTCCAGCCATGGCCTTCTAGTGCGAAGGCTATTTTTCCCCAGAACTTCCCGTCATCATTAAGAATGATGGCGTACGTTGGTCGAAAATGGCTAGCTATCTGGTTAATGGCTTCTGCGCGATTTTTGCCAAGGCTGGGTTCAGTCAAACGTTCATGGAATTCAACGCTGGCTGGCGTTTTTAGTCCGACCACATCAACAAGCTCAAACCGGGTCGCATAGGCCAAATAACCTGTGTCATGAATCAGTATGCGGGCATCGTCAGGCAGGTTGCTATTTGCCCAGACAGCCACAGCAGCAAGTTTATACTGAGTGTTTGCGTTGCCATTAACATAGGTCGACCATGCTACTGGCAGGGTCCAGACGACTAGCAGCGTGGCTAGGGGAATAAGATATTGCGTTATCGATCGATGGCGTGCATTGCTAATCAGTGCAAAGAGGGAAAATGGCGCAAGGATTTGCAGGTAGCGGAAATAGTTGTGGTGTAACCCGCCGGGCAACTGCAGATAATAGGCGGTCATAAAAGCGATAAAGAACGCGAACGATATAACCGTCAGCGCGGTGCGCGGGATTAGCAGGAAGCCAAGCAGAGCGGTGACAACTGTCATGATATTGATGGCAGACAACATGTTGATCAGTTTTACCGCAGCAGGCAACCCTCCCTCGGCGAAATAGGCAGCTTTCGCTGAAATGGTGGCGGGTATAAATTGACCAGTATCCCAGTGTATCCACAGCAGCCATGGCAATGCCGACAGCATGAGTATTATCCCGTCCAGCAGCAATGGCGATAATACAGGCCGGTGCTGCCAGCGCAACCAGCTTTGTCGCCCCATCAGCAAAATGGATAAAACAAAAAATTCAGGCCGAATAAAGGGTAGCAAACCGCAGAGAAGCGCCAGTCGCCAGGAGGGCGTCTGTGACAAAGCAAAGATCAGCACCCATGTGCCTGCCGCCATAGCTAATCCAGTTTCCAGGCCATTTAGCAAGTGGTATGGTTCATAGCCGGAGAGCGTGCCCATTATGACAGTGAGGAATGCGAGTAGCCGGCTGCCCCCTAGATGAAAAGCGAGCCGGGCGAGGCCAAGCGTATAGAAGAGCAGCGCGATTGCGCCGACGACAAAGGATGCGGTTACCGCCGGTAATACAGTCATCAATCCTGCCACCAGCGCCAAATGGATGGTGCTGGTGGCACCGGCAAGCGCAGGTGAGCCAGGATAGTTACTGTCTAGCCCACTACGTAAAACTTTAGCGTTATGTAACGTGATATAGGCATCATCAACCGGAAATGTGATTGTGGGTTGGTGCAAAGCGATCCAAACACAAATTGCGGCAACAACAGCAGCCAGGCCCAGATAAAAATTGCGTCTGGCGCTTGGGCTAATCTGGCTAAACAACAACCCATCCAGTGTCCTGAGCGCAGGCTGGTTAGCGACTTGGGCACTGTCCTGCATAGGCTTCATCTCCGCTCAATACGTTGATTGGAATAGTCCATTCAAATGCGAGCTTCATAGTAACAGGGGGCTCACTAATTTGTTTGCCAGAATTCTCCAGCTCCAAGAGCTGCGCCATAACCCTTGGTAGCAACATATACAACTTGCGCCCCGCAGGCTTCGGCGATTTCAACCGAGCGGTCGCTAGATCCATTGTCGGCAATTAATGACTTCACCCAAAATTCCCAAGCAGACGAAACAATCCTGCGCCTTCGAGATACACAGCCCCACTGTATTTTCTTCATTCAGGCAATTCATGACTGCGCTAACATAAGGTACATCATTATGAGGAAGACAGACTGCTTGCCGATTATTATATTTTTGTTGAGCTGTTTATTTTAGATAAAACTTTTGTGTATTTATTATGCTCGGGTTCCTGGATTGTGCAAGCCTTAGTTAGATACTGATTGTTGTTGAAATCACTTAAATCTAACCAAGTAGCCTATAGTGATATACAGTTGGAATCTGAAGTCGGCTTAGCCGTTCTGGTCGGCTTACAGTTACAGGGTGAATTATTTAATATTTTTTATGTCTTTTAAGTAAACAGACATTGTCAGGTTAAACCATGGAACCACAACTCAGCACCCATCAACTCGCCATCAAAGGCATGACTTGCGCCTCATGTGTTGCGCGGCTGGAAAAAACTTTGGCCAAAGTCGATGGGGTGGTGGATGTCAGCGTCAATTTGGCGACTGAACAGGCGACGCTGCATACTCAGGCGGACACCTCCATCGCCGCACTTGAAGCTGGTGTGGCGGCGGCCGGGTTTGAAGTCGCCAAATTCAGCACGGATGTCGCTATCAAAGGCATGACCTGCGCCTCATGCGTAGCGCGAGTGGAAAAGGCACTGCGCAAGGTGGAGGGCGTGACCGAAGTCGCAGTCAATTTGGCGACTGAGCGCGCACATGTGGTGAGCCTCACGCCTATCATATTCGGTGAATTACAAGCGGCAGTCACAGCAGCGGGGTTTGAATTAGTGGCGCTGACCGACGAACCCGCACCAGCACCACGCACACCCGACTGGTTGCCAGTCGCTTTCGCAGCAATACTGACAATACCGCTTACGATCCCCATGGTTGCGATGCTGTTCGGTGCGGAATTGAGCTTGCCTGGCTGGCTGCAATGGTTGTTGGCGACGCCTGTACAATTCTGGCTGGGTGCACGCTTTTATCGTGCGGGGTGGAAAGCGGTCAAGGCAGGTGCAGGTAATATGGATTTGCTGGTCGCGATCGGCACGTCCGCAGCTTATGGATTGTCACTGTATTTACTCACTCAGGGACAAGACCAGCATTTATATTTTGAAGCATCTGCCGCAGTGATTACCCTGGTCCTGCTCGGCAAATGGCTGGAATCACGCGCCAAGCGCGAAACCGCAGCGGCTATCCGTGCGCTGATTGCGCTGCGCCCTGACATTGCCCGCGTACGCCGTGATGGCGTAGACAGCGAAATCCCGTTAGCCAGTGTGCGCATAGGCGACGTAGTCGTCACCCGCCCAGGTGAGCGCGTCGCGGTAGATGGCGAGGTGATAGAAGGTCAGAGCCTGATCGACGAAGCCATGATGACAGGCGAGAGCGTGCCCGTGCATAAAGCGTTGGGCGATAAAGTCATCGGCGGCACGGTGAATTACGATGGCGTATTAGTCATACGTACCACGGCCATCGGTCACGACACCCTGCTGGCTCGCATTATCCAGTTAGTCGAATCCGCCCAGGCGGCCAAAGCACCGATACAACATCTCGTCGATAAAGTCAGTGCAGTTTTCGTCCCCGTGGTGCTGGTGATTGCGCTCATCACCTTATTAGCCTGGGGCTTGCTCGGTGGTGATTGGCAAGTGGCGATATTAAATGCAGTTGCTGTGCTGGTAATTGCCTGCCCGTGCGCGCTGGGCTTGGCGACACCCACCGCCATCATGGCAGGTACGGGTGTGGCGGCACGCTATGGTATATTGATTAAAGATGCCGAAGCGCTGGAAGTCGCACACAGCGTGACTTGCATTGCTTTTGACAAAACCGGCACCCTTACGCAGGGTCGCCCGAGTTTAGTCGCATACATCCCTCATCAAATCAGCGCAGATGAACTATTGCAACTAGCCGCCAGCGTACAGCAAGCAAGTGAGCACCCACTTGCACGCGCCGTCCTACAAGCAGCTAAAGCGCACCACATTCAGCCGATAGCGTCCACGCTAACCACTGCACGGCCTGGCCTGGGCATATCCGCACAAATCAACGATGCCACGCTGTATCTTGGCAATGCGCGCTTATTGCAAGAATTACACATCAGTGACGATGCTCTCTCAGCACTACCCGCAACAGATATAGCTGCGGGGCATACGATTTCATGGTTAGCACGGCAGCGCGGTGACAAATCCGAGTTGTTAGGCATGCTGGTGTTTGGCGACGAAATCAAACCCAGCGCGGCAGCAGCAGTACGTGCATTGCGCGATTTAGGCGTGCGTAGCGTCATGCTCACCGGTGACAACGCCGCGAGTGCCGCTGCCGTCGCGCTGGCATTAGGCATAGACGAATACCACTCCGAAGTCATGCCCGCCGACAAAGCCACGCAGGTGCTCGCGCTCAAACAAAATAAAGCCATCGTTGCCATGGTGGGTGACGGCATCAACGATGCGCCCGCACTCGCTGCCGCCGATGTCGGTATCGCCATGTCTACAGGCACTGACGTCGCCATGCACGCTGCAGGCGTAACGCTGATGCGCGGCGACCCCATGCTCATTCCTGCCACGCTGGATATTTCGCGCCGCACCTACAACAAAATCCGCCAGAATCTGTTCTGGGCATTTGTCTACAATCTTATCGGTATTCCGCTTGCGGCAGCTGGCATGCTTAACCCTGTCATTGCAGGTGCCGCCATGGCCATGAGTAGCGTAAGCGTGGTTAGTAACGCGCTTTTATTAAAACGTTGGCGCCCTGATTAAACGAACTATTTTCAAAAAATATACTATTCTTAATTAAACAAGCCTAAATATTCATGAAATGCTGCCGATAACAGGCTACGAAGTAGTTTATTTTATTTAGCTGTACGTTTTCTGGAGATTATGATGAGTACTAGCGGATGTTCAACCTGCCAACCAGGTAGCAGTTCAAATGCATTACAGACTTATCAACAAGCCGCGCAATCTCAACGCAGCAATGACACGCAACAAGCTACCAAAGCGCAGGAAGTACAGCAGCAAATTGCACAACAGGCCAACAGCGTTCCCCCTAGCGCGCAGAATCGTCCTATATTAGGCGCAGCTGTAGGTGGTGTTATTAATATCAGTGCCTGAAACCGCGATAGCCGTATCGAAATAACTGCATTGCAAGCGCGGAATTTCCCTGTACCCATACGCCAAATAAGGGTTGGAATACAAAGCCAGCCCATCTTCATAATACCCTCATGCAACCACTTGAGCTGCGACAATTAGCCGCAGCTTACGCTTCAGCTCCTTGTCTATAATGTTGGTTTTTGCGTCGAAAAACAACATGAAAACGCGACATCTACTTCTCAGCAGCAGCTTGCTACTTTCCACTCCCGCTTTCGCCTGTTCCAGTTGCGGCTGTACGTTGAGCCCCGTTTGGGAAAATCAGGGCATGACCACACAAGCTGGTTTACGCGTGGACTTACGCTATGATTATGTTAATCAGAACCAACTGCGTCATGGCAGCGGTGTCGCCAGTAGCGCAGATGTAGCCAATGCTTTGGCAAATGGCAGCGTGGGCGAAACCGAGCAATACACCCAAAATCACTATTACACGCTAGGACTGGATTACCTGGTGAATCGTGACTGGGGCGTGAATTTACAAGTACCGTACATAGACCGTGATCACGGTACGCTAGCTGCGGGTGATACCGACATCACCTCGTCACACACACAAAGCCTGGGCGACATCAAGCTTATCGGGCGCTATCAAGGACTGTTTCCTGATGCCAAAACCGGGCTAATGCTAGGCATGAAATTCGCTACGGGCAAGCAAGATTACACCTTCAGTAGCGGTCCAGGTGCTGGCACGCCACTGGATGCCAGCCTGCAACCCGGGACAGGCAGCACCGATTTAATCGTAGGCGCATACCACTTCGACACACTCACCCCGACCATAGACTGGTTTGTACAAGGTCTGTATCAAACCGCGATGAGCACGCGTAATGATTATCGGCCCGGCAATACCATCAATCTCAATCTGGGTATGCGCTACACGGGATTCGGCGACGTGATGCCGCAATTGCAGCTTAACGCGCAAACACGCCTGAGTGACAGCGGCCTGAACGCCGACCCGCTGAATACTGGCGGCAAGCTGGCTTACATTAGCCCTGGGGTTACTGTCAGAATCAACGACGAGGTCAAGGTGTATGGCTTTGTACAATTGCCGGTTTATCAATATGTAGAAGGCTTGCAACTCGCGCCACGCTGGAACGCGTCATTTGGTGTAAATTTTGGTTTGTGATCGCTTTTACGCACCCGCTATCATCACCCGCTGTGCTGCCTGGCTGATAGCCAAAACCGCAGGATGGGTCAAACGCCGCTCGGTGGAGATAGCATAAAACTGCTCAGTAACCGCCGTGGTCGCACCTAACAGTATGCTGCCAGATTGCTGTTGCACCAGTTTGACCACTGCAGTTGGCACCGGATAGACACCCACACCCTCTTGCCCAAACGCATTTAGCAGCGCGCTATCGTCAAATTCGCCGACAATATTCGGACGTATGTGCAAGCTATCAAACCAGCGCATCAAACGTGGTCGCATGGACGCATCTTCTCCAGGCAGAAGCAATGGCACTTCAGCTAATAGCGCAGGAAATGCCAGCCCTTGATATTGTTCAGCAAGCCGAGCGCTCGCAAGAAAGCTGATGCCGCACTCGCCCAGCAAATGACTGAATCCGCGCACATTCAGATTGCTGGGCATTGCTCTATCAGCAATGACCAAATCCAGTTTGTGCACCGCTAAGTCGCCTAGCAAACTCGCCAATCGACCTTCACGACATAGCATTTTCGGTTGTTCATCCATGCGGATAGCAGGCTCAAGTAACTGGTAAGCCATGGTTTTAGGCACAGCATCAGCAATACCCACCTTGAATTGCAACGCTCGTTTACTTGGATGCTGACGCAGCGCATCCTGCATTTCCTCACCTAGCACGAAAATTGCTTCTGCATAGCCGAGCACTAAGCGCCCGGTATCGGTCAGCTCCAATTTGCGACCGCTTTTACGGAATAGTTGTACGCCTAGCGACTCTTCCAATATGCCGAGCTGCCCACTAATGGACTGGGGTGTGAGGTGCAATTGCTGAGCGGCTTTGCCGACACCACCTGATTTGGCGACAACCCAAAAGTAATGCAAATGTTTGTAATTGATCTGACTCATAATAGTAAGTTTTTTACGAACGATTATTCAATTATATTCGATTATTCATGTGCAATGGGAATGCGTAAAATGGATGTTATCAACTCTCTCTACTTTAGGAGCATTTAACATGAAACGTACCTTTTTATTTTTATTGACCAACTTGGGCATTATTCTGGTGCTGTCGGTAACGGCCCAGGTGTTTGGATTGAATCGCTATTTAGATGCCAATGGCTTGCATCTCGGTAGCTTACTCGGATTTGCAGCGCTGATGGGTATGGGTGGCGCATTTATTTCGCTGGCGATTTCCAAATGGAGCGCATTGCGTATGGTGGGTGGGCAAGTCATTACCTCACCACAAAACAATCAGGAAGCCTGGTTATTTGCCACAGTACAGATGTACGCCAAGGAAGCTGGCATAGGCATGCCGCAAGTGGCGATTTACGACTCACCTGAAATCAACGCATTTGCCACAGGGATGAACCGCAATAGCGCACTGGTCGCCGTATCAACGGGACTATTGCAGCAACTGCGCCGTGAAGAAGCCGAAGCGGTTATCGGTCACGAAATCGCCCACGTTGCCAATGGCGACATGGTAACGCTGGCACTGATACAGGGCGTGGTCAATACCTTCGTGATTTTCTTCGCCCGTATTGTCGGTTATGCTGTAGATAAATTTATATTCAAGAATGAAAACGAACAGGGTACTGCCTATTTTGTGACGTATTTTATCGCTGAAATGGTATTGGGCATCCTGGCCTCGACAGTCGTCATGTGGTTCTCCCGTCAGCGCGAGTTCCGTGCAGATGCTGGCGGCGCGCAACTGGCTGGTCGTCAGAACATGATTGCGGCATTACAAGCGCTGCAGCGCGCACATGAACCGGCTGCATTGCCTGAAAAAATGGCCGCTTTTGGTATCGCTGGCGGCAACGGCACATCAGGCTTACGTCGCCTGTTTATGACTCACCCACCATTGGAGGAACGCATACATGCATTGCGCCAAGGATAATCACAAGATGAAATTAGTCAAACATACTGCAATTGCCGCACTGCTACTGCCGTTTTCGGCATGGGCAGCGGATTTACCAAGCTATAGCGTAGAGCAACTGATCGCGCTGGGCATGACGAATAATCAGTCTATACAGGCTGCCGAATCTGGTGTCGTAGCGGCACAGGCTGGAATTACCAGCGCGCGTGCCTTCCCTAATCCAGAGCTGGAAGCCAGTACGGGTAAAATCCGTGCTCGTCAGCCGGGCGCACCTGAAGGCAATGCGGTGACCATGGGTTTGATCCAGCGCCTGGATCTGCCCAATGTACGCAATGCCCGTGAGGGCGTAGCGCAATCCAATGTCGCCTACGCAACCAGCGAAAAAACCGTAGTCACCAGCGAAGTGCGGGCGCGCATCAAACTGGCCTACTTCAACGTGCTACGCCGCCAGGAAGAATCAAAAGCAGCTGAAGAAAATAACAGACTGGTACAGGAAATATTCAATCGCGTAAAAGTCAGGGTAGATACTGGCGAGGCGCCGCGCTATGAGCTAATTAAAGCAGAAACCGAACTGCTGAATACCCAGCGCGCATTACAAGCCGCGAAACTGCGCGTCATCCAGGCCAAAACCGCGCTCAGCCGAGAGGTTGGTGGCGCATTACCTGCAGAGTTTAATGTGGCAGATTACAGCGTAAAACGTCTGGTGTTAGCGGGTGCAGACTTGAAAGCCGCCATTGCCAACAACCCCTATTTGCGTCAGTCCCAAGCCGATGTGATACGCGCCCAACAGCAGCTCGCACTGGAACGCAACTTGCGCACTCCTGACATAAGCCTGCGCGCAGACTGGGATAGAGAACCTGACATCAACGCGGCACGTATCGGCATACAAGTCACATTACCCATCTGGAACCAGCGCCAGGGCCCGATAGGTGTAGCTGCTGCCCAGCTGGCGCAAGCACGCAACCGTTATGACGCACTGGATTACAACGTCAAACAGACGCTGACCACCGCGTTGAACGAATATGAAATTGCCACCACTCAAGTGTCGGCTCTGCAAGAAGGCGTGATGCGCCAGGCCGAAGCTGCATTAAAAGTCGCTGAGGCGGCGTACCGCTTTGGTGAGCGCGGCATTCTGGATTATCTGGATGCGCAACGCGTATATCGCACCACCCGCAATGACCTGATCGCCGCCCGCTATGAGCAAGGCGCAGCTTTAGTCGAACTAGAACGCTACACAGCCCTTAATTTAGAAAGCCCTGCACCATGAATACATCATCCAAATTTATCAGTTTGTGCGTAGCCAGTGCGTTAACATTCGGCCTGACTGGCTGTGGCGAAGAAAAAAAGGCTGCACCGGCACCCGCCGCTGCAGTCGTGGTTGACCCCAGCCTGGTCACCCCGCCTGCTACCGTGGTTGCACGGATTAAAGTAGCACCTCTGACTGAACATCCGATAGCCGATGTGCTCCGTGTAGCGGGGCAGGTAGATTTCGATGAGCAGCGCATCGCGCGCATCGGTTCCACTGTCACTGGGCGCGTGGTAGAAGTACGCCAGCATTTGGGCAATACCGTGAAAGCCGGCGATATTCTGGCAATATTGAATAGCGCAGAACTGGGTCAGGCGCAATTAGCCTACCTCAAGGCGCGCTCCCAGTCCGCGCTGGAACAGCGGAATGTAGAACGCGCAAAATTATTACTATCCGCTGATGTGATCGGTGCGGCTGAATTGCAGCGCCGTGAAAATGCGCTGGAAATGGCACAAGCAGAAATGCGTGCCGCCGCTGATCAATTAAAAGTATTGGGCATGAGCGGTGCCAGTCTGCAACGCATCGCCAAAACCGGCAGCATTGATTCAGTGAAGCCGGTGACTGCCACCAGCGCCGGCGTTATCGTGGAACGCGATGTGACCCAAGGCCAAGTGGTGACGCCATCTGACCCTATGTTTACCATCGCCGATTTATCACGCTTATGGGTGATTGCCGAAGTACCTGAGCAACAGACAGCCAACGTTCAAGTCGGTCAGGAGGTAGCGATCGAAATCCCTGCGTTAAATGGCGAGCATGTTGCAGGGCATCTGGTCTACATCAGCAATACCGTCAATCCTGAAACACGAACAGTATTGGTACGCACAGTGGTAAACAATGCTGATGGTAGATTAAAACCCGCCATGTTAGCCACCATGCTGATTGCAACCGAAGCTGTGCCACGCCTGGCGGTTCCCGTCACCGCAGTGATTCGTGAAAACAATCTGGACTATGTATTTATCCAAGTCAAACCTGGCCAATTCAAATTGACAGAAGTGCGTCTGGCGCCTGAGGTGAATGGCTTACGCCCAGTGCTGTCAGGCGTGAAGCTGGGTGACAACGTGGTGATTGATGGTGCATTCCACCTCAATAACGAACGTAATCGCCAAGCCCTGGAAGGAGCATAGTCGTGATTGCTGGATTAATTAGAAACGCACTAGCACAACGTCTGGTTATCGTCGTTGTCGCCGTTGCTCTGCTGTTATTCGGGCTGGATGCTGCGCGTAAGCTTTCAGTGGACGCATTCCCAGACGTGACCAACGTACAAGTACAAATCGCGACTGACGCTACAGGACGTTCGCCTGAAGAGGTCGAGCGCAGTATTACCGTGCCGCTGGAAGTCATCATGACAGGCTTGCCCGGTCTGGTCGAAATGCGTTCGCTCAATAAGCCGGGTTTATCATTAATTACCCTCGTGTTTACCGAACAGACTGACGTGTTTTTTGCACGTCAGCTGGTGATGGAGCGATTGCTAGAAGTACAGCCGAAAATGCCGCAGGGCATCACCCCTGTGTTGGGGCCTGTTTCTACGGGGCTGGGTGAAGTCTATCAGTACACGCTGGATCGTCCCGATGACGGCAATCGAGAACTGACCAAAACCGAACTCACTGACCGCCGCATCGCGCAAGACTGGGTAGTGCGCCCGCTGCTACGCTCTATTCCCGGGGTAGCAGAAATCAATTCACAGGGTGGCTATGTCAAGGAATACCAAGTTCTGGTCAATCCGGATAAATTACGTCACTACAAACTCAGCATAGCGGATATCTATCAGGCGGTTGAACGCAACAACGCCAATGCCAGCGGCGGTATTCTGCCGCAACGTACTGAGCAATATTTAATCCGCGGTATCGGCCTGGTCAAAAATCTGGATGATATACGCGCCATTGTGGTCAAAGAAAAAGAAGATGTACCTATCTTTCTGCGCGACGTAGCCGAGGTACAAATTGGGAGTGAAGTCCGCTATGGTGCCGTCGTCAAGAATGGCGTTACCGAATCTGTAGGCGGCGTGGTAATGATGGCGCGAGGTGGTAATGCGAAAGAAGTTGTTACGCGTATTAAAGCCCGCGTCGCCGAAATCAACGCTAAAGGCATGTTGCCCGGCGGGATCAAAATCGTTCCCTATTACGACCGCTCCGAGCTGGTTGATGCCGCATTGCATACAGTAACGAAAGTGCTGATAGAGGGTGTGATCCTTGTTGTCATCGTGCTGTTCCTGTTCCTGGGCGATGTGCGCTCGTCACTGATCGTGGTGGCGACACTGGTACTGACACCATTGCTGACTTTTCTGGCGATGAATCAGCTGGGCATTTCCGCTAACCTGATGTCATTGGGTGGTCTCGCCATTGCTATTGGTTTAATGGTCGATGGCTCGGTGGTGATGGTAGAAAACGCCTTTGGCAAGCTCGGCCATGCCAAGCCCAATGAAAGCAAGGCACGGATTATCCTCAGTGCAGCAACCGAGGTCGCGACACCCGTGATCTTTGGTGTGGGCATCATCATCCTGGTGTTCCTGCCGCTGATGACGCTGGAAGGCATGGAGGGCAAGATGTTTGCCCCACTGGCTTTCACCATTTCCATCGCCCTGGCGATTTCACTGCTGCTGTCGCTCACGCTCACCCCGGTGCTGTCCTCGTATTTGCTCAAAGGCGGTGCGGAACATGACACACGGCTGATCGCAGCAATCAAGCGACCTTACCTGTATTTGCTTAATACCGCATTGCAGCATAGACGTAAAACCCTCATCATCAGCACCAGTGCGTTTGTCGGCGCGATTTTGCTGGTGCCGTTTCTGGGTAGCAGCTTCATCCCGGAGATGAAAGAAGGTTCTATCGTGCCAGGTATCAACCGCGTGCCTAACATCTCGCTGGAAGAGTCATTGCGCATGGAGCAAGAAGGCATGCGCCTGGTGATGCAAGTACCGGGCGTGAAATCGGTGGTTTCGGGTATCGGTCGTGGGGAAAGCCCTGCTGACTCACAAGGTCCTAACGAATCTACCCCTATCGTCAGTCTTAAACCGCGCGATGAGTGGCCCAAGGGCTGGACTCAGGACACCATCGCCGAAGCGATCCGCAACAAGCTGTCCGCCTTGCCAGGCGTACAAATCGTGATGGCTCAGCCGATTTCTGATCGGGTGGATGAGCTGCTCACCGGCGTGCGTTCGGACGTGGCGATCAAGGTGTTTGGTGATGATCTGGATGAACTCAAACGCAAAGCCGATGCCATAGCCAAAGTCGCACGCACCGTCAACGGCGCGCAAGACATCCGGGTGGAGCGGGTCACCGGGCAACAATATCTGGTGATAGACATTGACCGTGCCACGATTGCGCGCTATGGACTCAACGTTGCCGATGTACAAGACCTCATCGAAACAGCGATCGGCGGCAAAGTCGCAACGGAAATCTTTGAAGGCGAAAAGCGCTTCCAGGCCACCGTACGTTTACCAGAAAGTTTCCGCGACAATCTGGAGTCTATCCGTAATATTCTGATGACTACGCCGTCTGGCGCGCAAGTCAACCTGAGCAACCTGGCGAAGATTAATATCGTCGAAGGCCCAGCGCAAATCAGCCGTGAAATGGGCAAACGCCGCATCGTGGTTGGCGTCAACGTCAAAGACCGTGACCTCGGTGGCTTTGTCGCGGAGCTGCAACAAAAAGTTGATACGCAAATCAAGTTACCAGAGGGCTATTATCTGGAATGGGGCGGCCAGTTCCAGAACATGGAACGCGCTATGGGGCATTTGATGGTGATTATCCCGATAACCATCGGCGCTATTTTCTTCCTGCTTTTCCTGCTGTTCGGCTCGTTGCGCCTGGCTAGCCTGATCATACTGGTGCTACCATTCGCCTCTATCGGCGGCGTGATCGGCTTGTTCGTGACGGGTGAATACCTCTCCGTACCGGCTTCCGTCGGCTTTATCGCGCTGTGGGGGATGGCGGTGCTCAACGGTGTGGTATTAGTGACCTATATACGCTCGCTGCGCGAACAGGGAAAATCAATCGCAGAAGCCGTGGTCGAGGGTGCAACTGCGCGCTTCCGTCCAGTGATGATGACTGCCACGGTGGCGATGCTGGGACTGGTGCCATTCCTGTTTTCAACAGGACCCGGCTCAGAAATACAGCGCCCATTGGCCATCGTCGTCATCGGCGGGCTGATTACCTCGACATTGCTAACGTTGGTGGTGTTGCCTTCGCTCTATAAATGGTTCGATGAGCCACCAATTGAAGCCTAATTTTGAATAGGAAAATGCAATGAAAGAAATCCGTGCCATTATTCGCCCCAAACGCCTGTCGCAATTACGCGAGGCGTTACGGGATATTTCTCACTTTCCTGGCGTGACCGTTTTTCGGGGTGAAGGCTTTACCGCGCCAGAGTCGGCTGACCGCAGCAGCCTGCGTGCAGAATTAACCGATTTCACCGATAAAGTATTAGTGTCCGTTATCGCCCGCGATGAAATGGTCGACACCATCACTCAAGTTATTATGGACGAATGTCGAACCAGCCAGATAGGCGACGGCCTGATCTGGGTAATGCCAGTCGTGAGTGTACAGCGCATCCGCGATGGCCATTGGCTGCAAGCCAGTGAAAACGGCATAGAATGCCTGTCACCACAAAGTGACACCGTGTAAATCTCGTGATATTGTTACGGCACTTTTTATTAGGAGCATCTCATGGCTGTTTTAGAATTAAACGAAGAGAATTTCGAATCTACCGTCCTCGACAACGACTTCGTTATTGTTGATTTTTGGGCACCATGGTGCGGCCCCTGCCGTGCTTTTGCGCCAACTTTTGAAGCGGCCGCTGAAAAGCATCCTGACATTGTGTTCGCCAAGGTAAACACCGAAGTAGAACAAGGTATCGCAGCCAGCTTCCAGATCCGCTCGATCCCAACTTTGATGATATTCCGCGAAAAGGTAATTATTTATTCAGAAGCCGGCTCATTGCCTGCATCAGGTCTGGATGAATTAATCGCCAAAGTTCGCGAACTGGACATGGCAGCAGTCCACAAGGAAATCGCTGAAGAACAGGCAAAAGCAGACAAAGCTTAATTCCGTCTGCAACCCCAAAAACTCGCGCCAAATGGCGCGAGTTTTTTCATTTTGGCAGGACGTAATTGCGTCACATACAGCCATATTTAGACTCAAACCTACACTACACTAACTCGGCACCTTCCCCTTCTGCGTCACCACGTAGCGACTCGCCAAGCGGGGGCAGTCGGCGAGGACTGTCTGAGCGCGCAGCGCGAGTTCCGCAGCCGCCCGCTTGGCGAGTCGCTACGTGGGAAGTCCGCAGGACTGGCGCAGCGGGGTGCCTTTCTCTTTGGTTACTTTCTCTTGGGCAAGCAAGAGAAAGTGACTTGCCGTCGGGCAACCCCGACCTCCCTACACCACTTAGCTAAGTAGTGAATGAAAAACAAGTAGGTAAAATGCGTCAATGCAAGACCAGCCCCTAGGCTCCAAGCGAATACATCAATATTAGAACCGGCCTCAGTTTTTCAGAATCTTTACCACCCTGCAGTCATTTTGTAAGCTTACTGTTGTATGCTTGGCTGGTGATCGCGTGTTATATACATCTAGCTATCTAAAGAATTGAAATGATAACTACAGGTCACAGGTGCAAAAAAGTGATGTGTACCGATCCATCAAGTAATTAATATAGACACTAATTTCGGTGTTTATTGAATGTTGGGGGCTAGAGTGAGACTTCGCAACTACTTCAAGCGCTATGAGCGTGTCGCCTTTATCGTGCTCCTTCTACTCACCATGGGCACTGGCACTTTCGGCATCTATTGCGTACTTGGTAGTTGGTCTAACGGTGCAAAGTGGGTTGCCACATCTGGCTCACTTGCTACAGTTGCAGGCATGGTCCAACTTGAAGTCAGTGGGCTTTTCAAAAATATTTTAGAACATTACGGCGATGAAGATAAATATCCATATGGGCCGCCCTCTTATGTCTCTCAGGAAATTATTGACAACCCCGAGGAGCCTTTTCTCACAGGGCTTCGAAACATTTGCTATTTCAACGTAGGTACTGGCTTCTGGCTCATCGTACTCGGAACCATTGTGCAAATTATTGCTGTGTGGTTATGATGCAGGATTCGATGCGTGGCCTCAACCCGTTTTCTCCAGAAGGATGTGCCGAAACGCACCCCTTATGTCATGCGTTGAGGCTGTAGAAAAGCTCAATTTCAAAAAAGTGGAATCATTTTGAACACAAATCGCCCTCTCAGAACACGCCATATTCAACGATATTCAATTCAGGAAGGGTCAAGCCCCCCCCCTCGAAACCTGACTTGCTTGATTGCCCAAGTAGTTTTTCTACAACTTAGTTAGACGCCACAGAACCATTGTCCTATTAACAGGAGCACCAAATGAAAGCATTACTACGCCTCATCACTATTTCTTCTATTTTTGCTATCACAGGCTGCGCTTCGTCTCCAACCGCTGACCCTTCGACAGTCGAACAGGCTTGCGCTCAGCAATGTTCAAACAACCTTACTACATGCTCGAGCGGTTTCAAACTGTTCCCAGTTGTGGTTCAAAAACAATGTAATGACACATATGATGTGTGCATAAAGGGGTGCCCGGCAAGAATATCGGAATCTGTTAATGAAAAGCCAATCCTACCCACAGCTTCTGAACGACTCAAAAAATTAGAACAACTTTTCAAATCCGGTACCATTTCTAGAGATGAATACGAGAGCAAGAGAAAAGACATTCTCAACTCTCTATAACAACTCATGCCTTGGACACCGATGTAGTGCCTAACTCATCAGCAAAATGCTGAGCTAACTTGCACCCATTAATTTAACATCAAGCTAAAAGAATGATTGCAAGACTGGCACCCGCCTTTGCGATTATGTCTCGGCCCTTGTGCTTTTGGAGAAATACCATGAAAAAATTTCGAGTCTTATTTCCACTGCTAGTGGTGATATTTGCTATCAGTGGTTGCGCTGTCACGAACGAGACCTCACTAGTAGTCGGAAAAACCAGAACACCGACAACTACGGATCAAATCAAGCTCTACACCAAGCCCCCAGCGAAATATGAGGAAATCGCAATTGTGTCTGCCGATGCCGTACATGCCTTCATGTCCAAGCAAGACTTGATGAACACTTCTATTGCCAATCTCAAGAAAGAAGCTGCAAAAGTTGGCGCCAATGGTATTTTGTTGGATCGTATTGGGGATTTCTATGCCGGCTCTTCTGGTGTCGTCGTGATCCCATCCACCCAAAGTGGCGTACCTGTCATCACCACTAGTGCCATGAGCGCCCAAACAGGCCAAAAAGCAAGTGGAGTAGCTATTTTCGTAATTGAAGAAAAGTGATCTCAGCAAATTGAACAACCTAGCCAGAAACCACGGGAAAACGTGGTTTCTCTAAATATTCTCAACAATCCGCTTGAATACAAGAGCCGAGCTCATTTCTAAGTCATTCTGCGCCATACATACTCGAAGTGTCGACAAAGTTTGCCCCCTTTGTTATCGCCCCATGATTAAGTTTGACATTCCCTGATTCATGGTCTAGTTTTAAGATACTGCCGTATTCAGGAAGCTGGTGCCCGCTGAACAATGAACAGCGAGTGCATGAGCAATTGTTTACGCTGATTACACGGGCTGAACCGCTACGCAAAAATCAACAAACCTTGTCAGCTTTAATTTACCAAGGGAATTTCCATGCGAATATCAGTAATGGAACAGACAGTGGCAGAATTGACCGCGCCGACCAAGGGCATACTTGCCATGGACGAAAGTACTGGCACAATGGAAAAGCGCCTGAAAAATGTTGGTGTGCAGTCCACCGAGGAAACGCGCCGCAGTTACCGGGAATCGCTGTTTACTGCACCCGGGCTTAATAATTATATTAGCGGCATAATATTGTTTGAGGAAACCCTGAATCAGCGCAGTGCAGCGGGCATCGCTTTTCCACAACTGTTGGCAGTGCAGGGTATAGTGCCTGGCATCAAAGTAGACAAAGGCACGCAGGTACTGACGAATTTTCCCGGTGACAAGTTTACATTGGGGCTGGATGGTCTGGCCGAACGGTTGGCTGGATATAAGCAGCTTGGTGCGCGTTTCGCTAAATGGCGCGCGGTGTTTACCATAGGTGAGGGCATACCTTCATGCCGCGCGATAGAAGTGAACGCCGACAGCCTGGCGCGTTATGCAGCAATATGTCAGGAGCTCGACATCGTCCCCATCGTGGAGCCAGAAGTACTGATGGATGGCAGTCATGACATAGCGCGCTGCGCCAGCGTGACCGAGGCGGTACTGGAGACGGTATTCCACGCCTTGCACCAGCATCGTGTGGCACTCGAATATATGCTACTGAAACCCAACATGGTGCTTCCGGGTGCAGACTGTCCCGTACAGGCAACGCCAGCAGACATTGCCAGCGCAACCCTGCGCTGTTTCCGGCGCGCGATACCTGTCGCTGTGCCGGGTATCAATTTTCTTTCCGGCGGACAAAGCGATGAAGCGGCAACTGCCAATCTCAACGCCATTAATGCCTGTTCTGGGCAGAAGCCGTGGCAACTGAGTTTTTCTTATGGTCGTGCATTACAGGCGCCTGCGCTCAGGGCTTGGCATGGTGAGGCCGCCAATGTGGCAGCAGGGCAGCAGGCGCTGCTTAAACGTGCACACCTGAACAGTCTGGCACGGCAGGGCAAATATCTTCTGGCCATGGAGGCTGATTAAAACGAACCGCGTACCAGGTGCTGATGCAATCAGGCCGCAGCACTTTATTAAGGAGACGAGAATGAAGAAAGCAGACAAGGCAGTGGCAAAACAGGCAAAGCAAGCAGATGTGCTGGACAAGGCGGCCGTAATTGGCGTGCTTAACAAGATTTTGGAACTGGAGTTGGCGGGGGTGGTGCGTTATACGCATTATTCCCTGCTGATTTTTGGTTACAGTCGCATCCCTATAGTCAGCTGGCTACGTGAGCAGGCTGATGAGAGCCTTATTCATGCCCAACGTGCAGGCGAGTTGGTGACTCATCTCGGTGGGCATCCCTCGTTAGCAATAGGCCCTTTGCTGGAAACACACAAGCACAATATCGCTGACATCCTGCATGAGTCACTGGAGCACGAGCGCGGGGCGCTGGCGGAATACAGGCAACTGCTTGAACTGACCCAAGACCGTTCAGTGATGCTGGAGGAATACGCCAGAGAGCTGATCTATCAGGAAGAATTGCATGCTGGGGAAGTAGACAAGATGCTACGTAAGCCTGGGGATATCGCTGCATTTTCTGATACCTGATGTGCTAGCAATAAAACAGCTTGCCGTCGCAGAACTCAAACGGCAAGCTGGTCGTTCAGCTAAATAGCAAGCCCAGCGTTACATGAAAGCCCCGCTGGTAATATAAGACCAGGTCATCAAGGTCAAATACATCATCGCCGCCCAGCCTACCATCCCTATGGTTAATAATATCCAACCCATCAGTACACCTTCACCTTTGCCCTCAATCTCGAGGATAGCAGGCGTTGCAGCATAGAGGATGTACAAGGACATAGCTAACGCAATGACCCCCAGAGTTGCCACGACTGCGAAACTGGGGATGAACAAGGCCAGTGACACCAGCCAAAGTGGCGTGGGTCCAATTGCCGCCAAAGCATAAGCATCCTGAAAGTCAACTTCGCGCCGTTTCATCAATGTACCTGCGCTGGTTACAGCGGGGGTCGGATAGGACAGCATTTCATATTTTGTATGTATGATTCTGAAAGTGGCATTGCCCAGCCATTGGATAAAGCCAGCCAGAATAAATGTCATCGCCAACTCGGCTACAAAAAACATTGAGCTGAGAACTGTGAGCTGATCTGCATTCAGCGTCGATAACAACACGATATCGTAATGCGTTCCCGCGTAGTACAGCATCAACGGTGCAATGGCTGATAGCGGCAACACATAAAACGCGAACAAGCCTATGCTCCGCACGTGATGTTGATGAACCCAGCGGGTCAACATCTCAAACGACAAGGGTTGGTGTGTATGGGGTAAATGAGTGAGTTGCATGGCAGCCTCCTACTGAATAGGTTTGCAAATAGCCTTGCGACAAGACGGTGAAGTGAATGAGACCGAGGTCAAACGCCTTGGTAAGGCCAACTTCATACTGCGAAAATAAGACATGTAACGGATATGAAAGGTTCCTTTCCCTATCTTAATTCAGCAGCCGAAATTGCTATCAGTGGCTCTAATTTATAGCGCAAACAGAGTCACGCATAACAAGCCATTAAATTCCGCAGCTACCAATTAAACCATATTTGTTACCGCCAGTATCCACAATAAGCACTTTCGGGAATAGCAAGGACTGGCCAGCCCTGACACCTCAACAATTTCTGAAACAATTAAAACTGGCCGCCCTGCTTAATACAACTAGCTGTAATTACTAGCGATTCTGATCACCCTCCCCGTCTTGATACTTCCGACCCTTGTCTTGCGGCCCACCTTGATTCCCCTGATCTGTCGCTTGCGAACGTTGCTGTGACTGACCTTGTTGATGCTGTTGATCCTTCTGCTGTTGTTGGCCCTGTACGCGTTGCTGATCCTGCTGTCGCTGTTGATCTAGTTGCCGTTGTTGGCCTTGTTGCTGTTGTTGACGCTGCTGGTCCTGTTGGCGTTGTTGCTCTTGCTGACGCTGTTGACCTTGCTGGCGCTGCTGGTCCTGTTGGCGCTGTTGATCCAGCTGACGTTGCTGGTCTTGCTGGCGTTGCTGCTCCTGTTGACGCTGCTGACCCTGCTCGCGCTGCTGGTTCTGTTGCCGCTGCTGATCCAACTGTCGTTGTTGCACTTGCTGCTCTTGTTGACGCTGCTGATCCTGTTGGCGCTGTTGCTCTTGCTGTCGCTGCTGACCTTGCTGGCGCTCCTGATCCTGTTGCCGTTGCTGATCTAACTGCCGCTGCTGACCCTGTTGTTCTTGCTGGCGCATCTGCTCTTGCTGCCGTTGTTGATTTGGCTGCCCCTGCCGTTGAATATACTGCTGCGTTACAGGCTCACGCGGCTGATAACGGTAATGCTCAGACTGGATAGAGCGCTGCTGCTCTGCTTCGCGAGGGTAGCGATCCCCCGAATATTCCCGCTGGTAGGCTGGTAATGGCGCTGGGGCAGGCGCGGCGCGGCGATCCCACTGATCCCATCCACTGCGACGCTGCTCCCAGTCACGACCCCAATGCTCACCCCAGTGTGGTGGTGCATCGTCACGCCAGCCGCGGAAATACGCTGGTGGCTGGCGGTAATAGCGCACAGGGACGCGCAGCACATATAGCGGCACGTAATCGTAACCTATCATATCCCACGGCCCGTTGTACCAGCTACTGGCATACCAGTTGTCGCCATGAAACACCCAGTACAGACCATCATAAAAGAAGTAATTCGAAGTTGCGTATGGGTCATAGTAGACGGGGTAGCCCGGCACTGGGATCAGCCGCGGATACGCTGGCATATTAATACCGATACTGACGCCAGGAGTGCTAATACCAACCGACACTTGACTAGGTCGACTACCAGAAGCATGAACTGCGGTTGAGGCCAGCGGGAAAAGCAACATCGACAATGCAATAATTTTGTAACGCATTTTATCCTCCTAATTTATAAACGGTCTTCGCCGTGACTGTCATTTAGACCAGCTACACCGATCTGTTGGCAAACTGGTACTACATCCGGCCATCACATGTGTCGACCTCGAATGATGTGAAATGGGGTCACTTCGTTATCCATTAAGTCTAGTCCACCATTTCAAAACCACAAGTGGATTGTTGTTTTATGCGCAACGCCCGTCTGTACGTTACCGGACATAGCCTGTATCACGACGCCGCTTGATGTTGAATAATAAGGAACAACCAACATCATTACTGCCTCTCAGCGAGATAAATTCAGCCAGAGAACGCGCTCTGTTGATTGAACTTGTACTAAGCCTATTAAAGCAGAAACGATTCACGTATTATCATTCTTACACGCATCCAAGAACTGGTTTTATGACCAAACTCCCTTATATTGAACCGTCTATTCGCTCCATAGCAGGCGGGCTCATTACTGCTTCTGGAGTTCTGCTGTATTTCAAGCCAGAGCTGAAGTTGATATGGCTTACGATATTGTTTTTTGTCAGTCTGAACCTGCTTCAATCCAGCTTTACCCGTTTCTGTTTAATGGAAAAAATACTTAAAAAATTTGGGTTTCGCAGCGAAATGGACGAGATCAAGAACTTAAATGAAATTAATGCCGGTCACCTTGCAACATTAAACATGCTGAGCGAAGTTGTGGTTGAGCTCTCCTATGACGGCAGAATCGTACGGTTGACCGAAAGCTGGAATAAATTGGTAGGTATAGAAACAATTAACGTATCCAGCTGTCCCTGCCTGGGAAAGCCATTTACCGATTTCGTGAATATTGAAGACCGTACTGTTTTGGAACAGCTGCTAAATCAACTAAAAGACAATGAAATAAATACTGTGCGATTCCGCATGCTACGCGAAGACAGTGCTGAACATTGGGTGGAAGGGAGATTTACATTGTATGGTAGTGACCATACGAAATCGGTGATTCGTGGCGTATTGAGGGATGTAACTGAGTCATATTTACAAGAAAAACATATTGCCCACATGGCGACGCATGATGCATTAACCAACTTGCCTAACCGTGTTCTGCTGGAAGAAAGAATGGAACAAGCCATTAGCCAGGCCAAGCGTACTGAATTCAAAGTGGCGGTATTATTTATCGATCTTGATAATTTCAAACAGGTTAATGATGCTCATGGTCACGAGGCGGGGGATCAACTCCTTATTGCAATCAGCCATAGTCTAAAAGCGAATTTACGTACCAGCGATACTTTGGCTCGCTGGGGAGGTGATGAATTTGTAGTGCTGTTGCAAGGAACGCCGCAGGTAGACGAAATCTACCACATTGCCGAGAAATTAATGCACGCAATAAAAAATATGGACGATGATATAAGCAAATTGGTCACGCTAAGCATAGGGGCTGCGATTTTTCCCGATGATGCGGACACCAGCAATAACTTATTGATGCGGGCGGATAAGGCCTTGTTTTTCGCTAAATCTCAGGGCCGTAACAACATCCAGCTATATAGCCAGGTAATCTAAACTCATAACCCAACCAACTCCATGGATACTAATATCAAAGTGTAGAGGGGACAGTTCTAACATTCATGCATTTCACACGCCATTTTGTCAGTGTATTGTTATATTTTTAATCTATTGTTATGGATGAGATGGTGCGCCAGCAGGTAGCTTCCTTTTTCCTAAGTCAGACACTTTAAGCATCGATTTAAAGGAGATACAACCATGACATTAAAAATTATCGGTGCAGGTTTCGGACGCACTGGTACGTTATCAGTTTATACAGCGCTCAATCAGCTGGGATTTCCGTGCTATCACATGTTCGAAGTGCTGGAGAACAAGGAAAATAAATCGCACCTGGATTTTTGGCGCAAGGTGGCGAACAGCGCACCAGATACGCAGCACGATTGGGAACAGGTCTTTGCGAAATACACTGCGACGCTGGATAACCCGGCCTGTTGTGTTTGGCGTGAACTGCTGGCAGCTTATCCGGATGCCAAGGTAGTACTGACTGTACACCCACGCGGTGCTGAAGCCTGGTATGAAAGCACGATGGACACGATCTACTTCACGGAAACAATGTGGCAATTCAAGGTACTTCAATTTACTACGCCTTTCGGACGAAAATTCGGCGATATGTCGCACAAGCTTATCTGGGAGCGCTCACACAAAGGTACGATGAAGGATCGCGACAAGGCTATCGCTCACTATAACCAGCACATTGGAGATGTGAAAGCGACAGTGCCTGCAGATCAACTGCTGGTATTTTCAGCTGAGCAGGGCTGGACGCCATTGTGCGATTTTCTTGGCGTGCCTGTGCCAGAAACAAAATTCCCCAATGTCAACGATCGTGCAGCCATCAAACAGACATTGAATAAGCTCACTCGAGGCGCCTATGGGATTCTTGGCATAGGCATGACGGGATTTGCCAGTTTAGCTTACGGAGCCTACCGTTTTTTCTCATAACAATCGAAAACACACAAAAGGAGCAATGCATGAACGAACAACTCAGTCCAGAAAAAATTCTGCAAACAGGCATGGCCTTTTGGGCATCAAAGACCTTGTTGAGCGCTGTCGAAATGGGTGTTTTCACTAAATTAGCAAAGGGCCCTGCAGCATTCGACTCCCTGAGTGAACAACTCGCTCTGCACCCTCGCTCAGCCCGTGATTTTCTCGATACGCTGGTGGCACTTGGATTCCTGGAACGAAAAGCAGGTGCTTACGCGAACACACCTGAAACGGGCCTCTTCCTCGACAAAAATAAGCCTTCCTATGTGGGCGGCATACTGGAGATGGCGAATCATCGCCTCTACCCATTCTGGGGGCATCTGACCGAAGCGCTTCGTACTGGCCTACCACAAAACGAAGTGAAAACAGGGGCGGCAGGACTTTTCGAAACCCTTTACAGCGACCCTGCACGTTTAAAGGAATTTTTGTGCGCCATGACGGGTGTAAGCCATGGCGCCAATATGACCATAGCGCATAACTTCCCTTGGAAGAATTACCAAACTTTCGTTGATGTGGGTGCGGCACAAGGTGATCTTGCCGTGCAAATAGCACTGACTAACCCACACCTGCACGGTGCTGGATTTGACTTGCCAGAAGTCGCACCGATATTTGAGGAATATGTCTCGATCAATAGCATCACCGATAGACTTACATTTAAGCCAGGCAATTTCTTTAATGACAACATTCCGCAAGCCGATGTAGTGCTAATGGCTCATATCCTGCACGATTGGGATCTGCCCACCAAAAAAATGCTGATTAAGAAGGCTTTTGATGCTTTACCGGTTGGCGGTGCGCTCATTGTCTATGAAGCTATCATTGACGATGATCGATCTAAAAATGCTTTCGGATTAATGATGAGCCTGAATATGCTGATTGAAACACCTGGGGGCTTTGATTACTCGGGTAGTGATTGCGTATCCTGGATGAAAGAAGCGGGATTCGCCAGCACATGGATGGAACACCTGTTGGGACCTGACTCGATGGTGGTTGCGATCAAATAAATGGGGGCATCCAACCATCTGCCCCATCAATACTTTCCGGAAATAACGGCCTAAACCAATATCGGTGGCAGTAATTTTGCCAGGGTTTGCCGTTGTGCGGTTTCTTTGCCAGTCAGGGCGAAGCCCAGCAATTTTCCTTCCGCATCCTGATACAGTGCGCAGACGCCCTCCTCGGTACAATTGACTTGCCAAGTACCGCCATCCAGCGGGTTCGCTGTAGCAACAGCGGTCGGGCAGGCAGGGGTTTTGACCACGACGGGCATGGCAGGGTAGGCGACTGCGGTGGCGGTGCCTGACAATGTTGCCGCAAGTGCGCGGGCTTGCGCCATTAGCGGCAAGACATACGGCAAGACATGCCCTTCTACTTCAGCACAATCGCCCAGGGCGTATACGTCTGGCGCATTGGTGCGCAAGTGCCTGTCGACCACTATGCCGCGCTGGGTGTTGATACCCGCAGCGTTTGCTAACTGGATGCGTGAGCGCAGGCCGATTGCAGACAGCGCAACATCGGTGTTAATGGTTGTGCCATCGTTGAGGGTGACAACCAACTCACCCGCAACGTGATTTACCGCTGTGGCAAAGCCTAAATGCCAGCGCACACCCAGCTGTGCCAAGCCGTTTTTAATCGCCATGCCTGGTGCTTCGGGCATCAGCCTTTCCAGCGGGTAGTGATGCGGGTGCACAATATCGACACTGTAGCCTGCATTGACCAAATCATTAGCGAATTCGCAACCGATCAGGCCGCCACCAAATATGGTTACGCGCTGCTTGCCCTCTGCGGCTGCACGGAAACGCGCATAATCCTCTAAATCATTAACTGAATACACAGCATCTGCTGCATCACCTTCCAGCTTAGGTTTAACAGTATCCGCACCGAGTGCGAGCACTAACTTACTGTAATCCAATGTTTCATTAGCCAACTGGATTTGCTTAGCTGCGACATCTATTGCCATCACGCGGGTATAGGTCAAAATAGTGGCTTTGAGTTGTTCACGCATTTTATCCGCTGGCATATTCACCAGCTGTGCAGCCGATTTACCTTGCGTGTATGCAGTAGATAACATGGGCTTGCTGTAAGCGTCCCCCGCATCAGCGGTGATTATGGTCAGGGCGGTATCGGCATCCAGTTTGCGAAACTCGCGCGCCAGGGTGTAAGCCGCCATGCCGCTACCAATAATGATGATGGGGGACGTATTCATAATTAAACCTCTATCATGTCAAAATCAGCTTTGGCTACGCCGCAATCAGGACAAGCCCAATCTTCCGGGATTGCAGCCCACGGTGTACCCGCTGCAATACCTTCTTCAGGTAAGCCTGCTGCTTCGTCATAGATAAAGCCACATACTACACATTGCCAAGTTTTCATGTTCATACTCCTAAATTAATTAATCAGTGATTTTTACGCAGCCTGGACTTTAGCCAAGGTGTCGCGGTAATGGTTCGCGTGCTTTTCTTCAACTTTTGCCAGCGCAGCAAAGCGTTTCGCGGCTTTTTCCAGCATAGACTGGAAGCGCGCTGCATGTTCTTTGGATTCTGCGATTTGCTCATCCATTTCAGCTACTGCCGCATGGTTGCCTTCTTCTACTGCAGCATGGCGGAAGTTAGGGTACATTTCGGTGTATTCATAAGTCTCACCCGCAATTGCCATATCCAGGCAACGCGCCGGGCTCATGGTATCTTTTGGGTAGAGCAGATCCAAATGCCCGAAAGCGTGCATGACTTCTTGCGCAGCAGTTTCTTCGAATACTTTTGCCGTAGCCTCGTCGCCTACAGCGCGGCACATTTTTGCGAAGTACATATATTTGATATGCGCCATCGATTCGCCTGCAAAAGCGGCTTCGATATTTTTAACGGTGACTGAATCTGTGTTTGTCATGATAAATGTCCTTGTGGTTAATTAATCTGAGAGCTTGTGCTCACAGTTCACATAGTACGCAACACATATCGATGCATCCAATTGATTGTCACAATAACATTGATAGCAATTAACTATCGAGCGCGGCACTAGGCACAAAATCCACGCAACTCAGCGAACATTGCAGTATGGCTAGCCGCAAGGCTTCAACTGCCGCCATCCGCGGGTAACTTTTACGCCAGGCCAGTGCCACAGGACGACTAGGGACGGGGTGCTCAAACGGGATGAATTTGAGCAAACCCTGATTCACCGTCGCGCTGGTGGCTGCGGTACAGGGCATGATAGTAATCCCTGTACCTGACGCGACCATGTAACGTATGGTTTCCAGGCTACTCGATTCCAGCGTTTTTTGTATTGTGCCTGAGGTTGCTGCGGAACGATTCAGCGCTGGACAAGCCTGCAAGACCTGATCCCGGAAACAGTGACCATCACCTAGCAACAGCATGTTTTCATCAGTCAGCTCATTTACTGCGATACTGGTTTTATTCGCCCACGGATGATGGGCTGGCAATACCACCCGGAATGGCTCGTGATACAGCGTCAAGGTTTCCATGCCCGGTTCGTCAAACGGCAACGACACGATAATCACATCCAGCTCGCCCAGCCGCAGCTTTTCGGTCAATTTGCGGGTGAAATTTTCTTCCAGTTGCAGCGGCATCTGTGGCGCGATTTGTTGTAGCGCAGGTATCAGATACGGTAATAAATACGGCGCGATGGTAAACAGCGCACCTATTTTGAATGTGCCTATCAGCGGATTTTTGCCCTGTTGCGCCATCTGTTTGAGCGATTGCGTCTGCTCCAGTATCTGCGCCGCTTGTTCGATGATACGGGCACCCACTGGGGTGACGCTGACGTCATTATTACCCCGCTCAAACAACGCCACTCCGAGCTCTTCTTCCAGCTTCTTAATCGCCACGCTCAGCGTAGGTTGCGATACAAAGCAGGCTTCCGCCGCGCGTCCAAAATGACGTTCACGGGCGACGGCGACGATATAACGCAATTCTGTCAGGGTCATGATTTAAGCCGGTTTTTTACGATACGCCCAAATCATCATGCCTACCCCGGCAATCACCATAGGTAACGACAACCACTGCCCCATGCTCAAACCCATCGCCAGCAAACCGAGGAAATCATCAGGCTCACGCGAGAATTCAACCAGAAAACGGAACGTACCATAGCCCACCAGAAACAATCCCGATACCGCACCAACCGGGCGAGGCCGTGCAGAGTAGAACCAGACCAGCGCAAACAATACCAGACCTTCCAGACCAAATTCATATAACTGGGAAGGGTGGCGTGGTATTGAATCGACCTGCGGAAATACCATACCCCAAGGCAAATCAGTCGCGCGTCCCCATAATTCACCATTGATGAAGTTGCCGATACGACCCGCACCCAAGCCTAGCGGCACCAGTGGCGCGATAAAGTCGGCAATCGCCAGCCAGGGTTTATGCTCCCGCCGCGCAAACAGCCACAGGGCGAACGCCACACCGAGAAAACCGCCGTGGAAGGACATGCCGCCTTGCCACACATAGAAAATCTCTATCGGGTGCGCCAGGTAGTAGCTGAATTTATAAAACAACACATAACCCAGTCGCCCGCCCAGCACCACGCCGAGCACGCCATAAAACAGCACATCGTCGAGCTGTTTGGCATTCCAGCCAGAATTCGGCTGCTGCTTGATACGTATACGCCCAAGGACGAGTAATAAAGTAAAAGCCAGTAGATACATCAGCCCATACCAGCGTATAGACAGTGGACCAATAGCAATCGCAACAGGATCAAATTGAGGATGTATAAGCATAGCAAGACGGAATGAGATAAAATTAAGCTTATTATCGCACTAGATTAAAGGTTGCACATGCCCACTTATCGCTCACGCACTACTACCCAAGGTCGCAACATGGCTGGAGCCCGCGCATTATGGCGCGCCACCGGCATGAAAGATGGTGATTTTGAAAAACCTATCATCGCTGTTGCCAACTCATTTACCCAATTCGTACCGGGCCATGTCCACCTCAAAGACATGGGACAACTGGTCGCGCGTGAAATCGAAAAAGCCGGCGGTGTTGCCAAGGAATTCAACACCATTGCTGTCGATGACGGTATCGCCATGGGTCACGGCGGCATGCTCTACTCATTACCGTCGCGCGAACTCATCGCTGACAGTGTGGAATACATGGTCAATGCCCATTGTGCCGACGCGCTGGTGTGTATTTCCAACTGCGACAAAATCACCCCCGGCATGTTGATGGCTGCGATGCGCTTGAACATCCCCGTGGTATTCGTTTCCGGCGGCCCGATGGAATCAGGCAAAACCACTATCCACGGTAAAGTAATGAAGCTGGATCTGGTTGACGCCATGGTGTCTGCCGCAGACAACAAAGAAACCGATGCTGAAGTCGAGCAGATCGAACGTTCTGCCTGCCCAACCTGCGGCTCATGCTCAGGCATGTTTACCGCAAATTCGATGAATTGCCTGACCGAGGCACTGGGACTGAGCTTGCCTGGCAATGGCTCGACCTTGGCAACGCACGCTGACCGCGAACAATTATTCCTGGAAGCGGGGCGCCTGATTGTTGATTTGGCAAAACGCCATTATGAGCAGGATGATTACACAGTGTTGCCACGCAGCATTGCCTCATTTGGCGCATTTGAAAATGCGATCGCGCTCGACATCGCCATGGGTGGTTCTACCAACACCGTACTGCATTTGCTTGCCTCGGCGTATGAGGGTGGCGTGCCATTCACCATGCAGGACATAGACCGCATGAGCCGCCGCGTGCCTAATCTGTGCAAAGTCGCACCGGCTACGCAACAATTTCACATGGAAGATGTGCACCGTGCTGGTGGTGTGATGGGCATACTGGGCGAACTCGATCGCGCCGGACTGCTGCATCGCGACTTGCCCACCGTACATAGCCCGTCCATGGCGGCGGCATTAGCCAAATATGACATCATGCAAACCACTGACGAAGCGGTGAAGAAATTCTTCCGTGCTGGCCCTGGTGGCGTACCAACCCAAGTCGCATTCAGCCAGGACAAACGCTGGGCAACCCTGGATACTGACCGTGCTGCTGGCTGTATCCGCAGCCTGGAACATGCTTACAGCAAGGAAGGTGGCTTGGCAGTGCTGCACGGCAACATCGCCAAGGACGGCTGTATCGTCAAAACCGCAGGCGTGGATGAAAGCATATTCAAATTCAGCGGTCCTGCGCGTATTTTTGAATCGCAAGATAGCGCTGTGGAAGCGATACTGGCTGACCAGATTGTCGCTGGTGACATCGTGCTGATCCGCTACGAAGGTCCTAAAGGCGGCCCGGGCATGCAGGAAATGCTCTATCCGACTTCGTACATCAAATCTAAAGGCTTGGGCAAAGCCTGTGCACTGATTACTGACGGACGCTTCTCTGGCGGCACCTCAGGCTTGAGCATAGGCCACGTTTCTCCCGAAGCAGCTGAAGGCGGCACCATCGGTCTGGTAGAAGAAGGCGATATAATAGAAATCGATATCCCCAAACGCAGCATCCATTTGGCTGTGAGCGATGAAGTGCTGGCAGCGCGCCGTATTGATATGGAAAATCGCGGTCATAAAGCCTGGCAACCCGCCAATCGCAACCGTGCAGTTTCCGTGGCCTTGCGCGCCTATGCAGCAATGACGACCTCGGCGGCAACAGGCGCGATTCGTGATGTCACTCAAGTCGAACGCAAGCGTTAATTGCCGTGAGTAAATCCAGCATGCGCGCGATACTTGTTGCCAATCCCAAAGGGGGTAGTGGCAAATCCACTTTGGCAGTAAGTCTCGCGGGCGCGCTAGCCGCGAGCGGTCAAAACGTGCGTCTGCTGGATTTGGACAAACAGCAATCAGCCAACGCCTGGTTATCCCGTCGAACTGCTGATTTGCCTGCGATCTGGCCGTTTCAGCCAGAACACTCGACTGTGGACAAATCAGGCTGGTTGATCATAGACTCAGCCGCCGGTTTGCACGGCAAGAATCTGGAACGCGCATTAAAAATGGTCGAGCGTGTCATTGTGCCGATAGCACCGTCACTATTCGACATCGAGGCCAGCCGCACTTTCCTCGACGCGCTCAAAACCGAAAAAGCCATCCGCAAGGAACGCGCTTTCGTCGGCATGGTTGGCATGCGCGTCACGCCCAGAACTCGGGTCGCACAGGTACTGGAAAGCTTTCTGGCACAACACGAATTACCTGTCCTCACCCACATCCAGGACACTCAGGCCTACATCAATGCCGCGTTTGACGGCAAAAGCGTGTTTGATTTACCCGCTTACCAAACCCAACGTGAACGTGAACAATGGTTGCCACTGTTGAACTGGTTGAAAGCGACACAGTAGTTATTTACCATATTAAATTAGCGCATCTATCTGCTACGATGCGCGTCAATTACAGATAGAATTAACACATCACTTTTATAGGCGTATCAAAATGAAAACAACTTTCAAAATCATAGCAGCGACATGCTTGACCCTGAGCTTGAATGCTTATGCAGAGACAGGTTTATCCCTGGCACAAAAGAATGCGTGCTTAACCTGCCATGGCGTTGACAAAAAGATAGTAGGTCCAGCGTATATGGATGTTTCCAGCAAATACCGTGCTGAATTATCTGCAATGAAATTCAAGAAACCTGCTGATAAAGTAGCGGCAGAAAAAGCTATCGAAGACAAGCTGGTAGAAAAAGTGAAAAAAGGCGGTTCTGGTGTATGGGGTGAAATTCCTATGCCTCCTCACCCACAAGCTAAAGACGAAGATTTGCATACCATAGTTAAATGGGTACTTAGCCTTAAATAAACCCGTTAAACTTAGCCAAAAGCCAGCCTAGTGCTGGCTTTTTTGCGTATTGCATTCAACTTGATTAGGCTTTGTGGTATAACAAAGCATTCATTATTTTTGTCATGGAGTTTGCTGTGCCAACCACTTTTCGCCTTAGCTTATTAACAGCACTGATAGGTGCCACTTTATTAACTGGTTGCAGCAAAAGTAATACCGATGACAATATCGTAAAAATAGGTTCAGCTTCTCCCCTCACTGGCCCACAAGCGCATTTAGGCAAGGATAACGAAAACGGTGCGCGTCTGGCGGTAGATGAAATTAACGCTGCAGGGCTAACGTTAGATGGTAAAAAGGTCAAAATCGACCTGATCGCTGAAGATGATCAGGCTGATCCCAAAGCCGCAACCACCGTTGCACAAAAACTGGTTGATGAAGGTATCGTCGGCGTAATCGGCCACTTAAATTCAGGCGCAACCATACCCGCCTCAAAAATCTACTTTGACGCAGGCATACCGCAAATTTCACCCTCTGCAACAGCAATTGCCTACACTGCATCAGGTTTTAATACCGCATATCGCGTCATGACCAACGACAAGCAGCAAGGTACGGCGCTTGCCGAATACGCCACCAGCCAGCTGGGCGCAAAGAAAATCGCTATTGTTGATGACCGCACCGCCTATGGTCAAGGCTTGGCCGATGAATTCGAACGTGCTGCCAAAGCTGCGGGCGCAGAAGTAGTAGCGCGCGAGTACACCACAGACAAATCGACCGACTTTATGGCGATTCTGACCTCTATCAAATCCCACGAACCGCAAGTCGTGTTCTTTGCGGGCATGGATCCCCAAGCTGCACCGATGGTGAAGCAAATGAAACAGCTCGGCGTAAATGCCCAGTTTCTCGGTGGTGATGGCATGCAAACACCCAAGTTCATTAACCTTGCAGGTAGCGATGCGGAAGGCGTGATTGCCTCTAACCCAGGTTTGCCTTTATCCAAAATGCCTGGCGGTGCCGCATTCAAACAGAAATTCAACGCCCGCTTTGGCGAGATACAGAATTACTCACCTTACGCCTATGATGCAGTCTATGTCATGGTCGAAGCTATGAAACGCGCCAAATCATCTGACCCGGCAAAATATCTGGCAGAAATGCCCAAGACCGATTACCAGGGCGTAACCGGACATATCCGCTTCGACAGCAAAGGCGATCTGACCGGTGGCGCAGTCACCCTGTATCAAGTTAAGGCAGGACAGTGGCAGCCGCTGCAAACCATCAACAGCAAATAACACATGGATATTTTAGTACAGCAGTTGATTAACGGCCTGGTGCTGGGCAGCGTTTATGCGCTGGTGGCATTGGGCTACACCATGGTTTACGGCATACTGGAACTGATTAACTTTGCCCACGGCGAAGTCACCATGTTCGGCGCAATGATTGCGCTGGCAGTGATTTCTGCGCTGATGGGTGCGGGGGTGGACTTGCCCGGAGTGGTCATTGCCTTGCTTGGCCTGCTCACCGCGATACCCGCCTGTATGTTACTGGGCTATGGCATAGAACGACTGGCATACCGCCCACTGCGCAACGCACCACGGCTTGCCCCCTTGATTACCGCTATCGGCGTATCCATTGTGCTGCAAAATATCGCCATGCTGATTTGGGGACGACAATATATTTCGTTCCCGCCCATCTTGCCGCAGGGACACCACAATCTACTCGGTGCACGCATCACCGATGTGCAAATCCTCATCCTCATCACCTCAGTCGTACTCATGATCGCGCTGACGCTATTAGTCAAACGCACCCAGCTCGGCCGCGCCATGCGCGCCACCGCACAATCACCGCAACTGGCTGGGTTGATGGGTGTTAATGCCAATCATGTCATCTCGCTGACCTTCATCATCGGCTCGGGCATCGCTGCAGTTGCAGGCGTATTGGTGAGCGCTTACTACGGTCTTGCGCATTATTACATGGGATTTCTGTTAGGATTAAAGGCATTCTCGGCAGCTGTTCTCGGCGGCATCGGTAATCTTGCGGGTGCTATGCTGGGTGGATTGTTGCTGGGCGTGATCGAAAGTCTGGGCGCTGGCTATATTGGCGACATTACGGGCGGATTCCTCGGCAGCAATTACCAGGACGTGTTCGCTTTCTTTGTTCTCATCATCGTCCTCATCGTTCGTCCGTCAGGATTATTAGGACAAGCCAGCCATGAGCGCGCGTAAGTCTGCCTGGCTCACCTTTGTCGCCCTGGCGATAGGTCTTGCGCTGCTGCCTTTACTGGTGGAAGCCGGCCTGGGCCGATCCTGGGTGCGTATCATGGACCTGGCGCTGCTCTATGTGATGCTGGCCGTGGGGCTGAACATCGTTGTCGGCTATGCCGGACTGCTGGATTTGGGCTATATCGCTTTTTATGCAGTGGGCGCCTATTGTTACGCGCTGCTGGCTTCACCGCAATTTGGCCTGCATCTGCCATTCTGGCTATTGCTACCTATGGGCGCGGGACTGGCAGGAATATTCGGCCTGTTGCTGGGCGCGCCGACCTTGCGTTTGCGTGGTGACTATTTGGCCATCGTCACCCTCGGTTTTGGCGAAATCATACGCATCTTCCTCAACAACCTGAACGCGCCTTTCAATCTGACCAATGGCCCACAAGGGGTAAATCTGATCGACCCTATCCGTATCGCAGGATTTTCATTAGGCAAAACTCAGCATATATTGGGCGTCACTTTTTCCTCTCCACAACTGTATTATTATTTATTTCTGGTACTCACCTTAGCCGCCATTTTCGTCGCTCTGCGCTTGCAGGATTCACGCATAGGGCGGGCGTGGGCGGCGATACGTGAGGACGAATTGGCGGCACAGGCTAGCGGCATCAACCTGCGCAATACCAAATTGCTCGCCTTTGCCATGGGCGCGACCTTCGGCGGCCTGGCGGGCGGATTATTTGCAGGATTCCAGGGCTTCATCAGCCCAGAGAGCTTTAATCTGATGGAATCGGTAATGATATTGTGCATGATAGTGCTGGGTGGCATGGGTAACATCCCTGGCGTGGTACTGGGCGCGGTCATGCTTACCGTATTACCCGAAGCCCTGCGCTACGTCGGTGATTTGCAACGCAATCTGATCGGTCACGTGGTGATAGATCCCGATGATTTGCGCATGTTGATGTTCGGCTTTGCGCTCATCCTGATGATGCTGTTCCGCCCCGCGGGCTTGTTGCCATCACGTCAGCGCAAGAACGAGTTACAGCATGACTGAACTGATTAGAGTAGCGAATGTGAGTAAGCAGTTCGGCGGCATCCGTGCGCTGAACGATGTGTCGCTCAATGTACGTAAAGGCGAGATACTCGGACTGATAGGCCCCAATGGCGCAGGCAAAACCACGCTATTCAATATTCTGACTGGCTTTTACACACCCACCAGTGGTGAGCTATGGCTAAACGATGTATCCATGCTCGGCCTGCAACCACATCAAGTATTGCAGCACGGCATCGCCCGCACGTTTCAAAATATCCGATTATTCGCCAACATGAGCGCACTAGAAAACGTCATGGTCGGCCGTCATAGCCGTACCCGTACGGGCGTAATCGGTGCAATATTACGTCACCGTCGCAGCCGTGAAGAAGAAGCCGCCATACGCGCCCGCGCGCATGAATTGCTGCACCTGGTCGGCATCAGCCGCCACAGCAACACACTGGCAAAAAACCTGTCTTACGGCGACCAGCGCCGACTCGAAATCGCCCGCGCCCTCGCCAGCGACCCGCAGGTATTGGCGCTGGACGAGCCCGCCGCAGGAATGAACCCAGCAGAACGCGATACCTTGAAACAACTGATTCGTGACTTACGCGACAAACTGGGGCTGACACTGCTAGTCATCGAACACGATGTGAAATGGATGATGAGTTTGTGCGACCGCATCGCCGTGCTGGATTTCGGCGAGAAAATCGCCGAAGACACGCCCGACCAGATACGCATACACCCACGCGTCATCAGCGCCTATCTGGGAGACGGCGCATGAGCGAGTTACTCACCGTCAACAACCTGCGCGTCGCTTACGGACAAATCCATGCGGTACAGGATGTCAGCCTGAGCGTCGCCGAAAATGAACGCGTATGCCTGATCGGTGCCAATGGCGCAGGCAAGACCTCACTACTCAAAGCCATCGCCGGCATGCTCCCGCACGCGGGTGGCAGCGTACAGTTTGCAGGGCACAACATCGCGCACCTGCCGTCACATAACATCGTGCCGCTTGGAATTACCCTGGTTCCCGAGGGGCGCGGCATCTTTACGCGCATGACCGTCGCTGAAAATCTGGCCATGGGTGCATATATACGCAAAGACAAAGCCGTAGTTGCCAGTGAAATCGACACCATCTATCAACGCTACCCGCGCCTGGGCGAACGCCGGCTACAGCCAGCCGGGCAGCTATCAGGCGGCGAACAACAACTACTCGCCATCAACCGCGCCCTGTTGTCACGCCCGCGTTTACTGCTGCTGGACGAACCGAGCATGGGACTGGCGCCGCTAATGGTCAAAGCCATATTCGAAACACTGGCAGCAGCCCATCAGCAAGGCGTAGCCATCCTGCTAGTCGAACAAAACGCCCACCTCGCCCTCGCCCACAGCGACCGCGCCTACATCATCGCCAACGGCCAGATCACTCAACACGGCAACGCCGCCCAGCTTGCGCAGGATCATGATATTAAGCAGGCTTATTTTGGGGAGTAGGCAGGATATTCAGCTCGTAGCTAGTACTGCGACCACCCGCATCCGCTTTTCGCAAAACACCACGAGTCAGTAAGTCAGTAATATCACGCAGCGCTGTGTCTGGTGAGCATTTGGCGATTGCCGCCCACTTGCTGCTGGTGAGCTTGCCGTCAAAACCATCAAGCAGCCGATTAAGTAACTTCACTTGCCGCTCATTCAGTGGCGTTGTCGCCCAACGCTGCCAGAAACGTGTTTTTATTAGCACAGCATCCAGTGTAAGTTGTGCCTGATTAACGGCCTGATGTAAGGTATCGAGAAACCAGACGAGCCACTCGGTGACATCCATATTACCCTTCTGCGTCCGCTCCAGAATCGCATAGTAGGCCTTACGCTCCCGCTGAATTTGCGCCGACAAACTGTAAAAGCGCTGCGAACTGCCATCAGCGCGAGCCAGCAACAGGTCACCAATGGCGCGGGCGATACGTCCATTACCATCGTCGAATGGATGCAAAGTGACGAACCACAAGTGAGCGAGAGCAGCCTTGACCAGCACGGGTTCATTCGAGTCACCATTGAGCCAGTCCAGAAATCTTCCTGTCTCAACAGTCAGGTTTGCAGCTGGCGGCGCTTCGAAATGCACCCACTGCCGCCCGATGGGGCCAGATACCACTTGCATAGGACCACTGGCATCATCACGCCAGGCACCAACGTTGATCTTAGCAAGACCCGAGTAACCAGTAGGAAAAAGTGCCGCGTGCCAGCCGAACAGACGCTCCTGAGTAACTGGTGCCAGACAGTTGCCAGTCGCATCCAGCACCATCTCAACCACACCCTCAACGTGACGATCTACTGGCGTCAAAGCACCGATGTCCACACCCAGACGCCGAGCAATAGATGAGCGCACAGAATCGACACTAACTATCTCACCCTCAATCTCGCTGGTCTTGACCACGTCTTCAGTTAGCGCGGCAAGACTAGCCTGATCACGCAAAGCCATGCCCACATCGGCCAAACGCCCCATCAACAAACCCTGGGCACGACTGACCTCAGCCATAGATCCAGCCAGTGCAGCCAGATCATAATGCCAATTCGGCCAATCACTGGCTTGCCATATATATGTGTAATCACCGCTATTCATGCGGAGATTATGTGCCATATTCTCCGCACATGCAAATTATTCTCCGCCATTATTGCGGTGATTGATAGCGGTTATATCCGCAGGTATGCGGGAAAATTTGGATGGGAAGTACAAAATCTTGACTCGTAGCCTGTACATTCCTATTTCCCAGATCTAAGAAACCTGATGTCTAGTCGAGTTAATATACATAAGATACGCCACATATCTAGACCTGTCCGTGGCGCTCTCCAAGTTTGGTACTTTTTGGACTCACACTTTGTACCATCAGTAGTCATTGCTAGTTTTTGCTCTGCAAAATACTCTTATGCTACACTTCAACTCCGTAACTTGATTTGTGAATCCCATGTCAGAAAATTCCTCAGAGGATAGAGTCGCCGTCCTCGTAGATTGTGACAACACTTCCCCTGAAATTTTAGAATATGCGCTTCGCGTTGTCGCACAATTTGGACGGGTCGTAGTTAGACGTGGGTACGGAAATCATTCTACACTTGCAAACAAATGGCAGGAAGCGCTTGTCCGCTTAGCCTTTACACCTTGCCTTCAATACCAATATGCATCTGGAAAAAATACTTCTGATATCGCACTAGCACTCGATGCCATTGAAGATTTATTCGATAAAAGGGCTGACACGTATTGCTTAGTAACAAGCGATTCTGATTTTGCATATCTCTGCCGAAAGTTGAGAGAACGAGGAGCTAAGGTATGTATCGTTGGTGAAACGAAAACACCTGATGCGCTACGAAATGCTAGTGACCAATTTTTTGAATTTCAGCCAGTTGAGTCAGTTAAAGAACAACCTAAACCCATACCAAAGAAACGTCCCAAGTCGATATTGTCTGCTGTTTCTTTGCTTGCAGCTGATTCTTCTGATGGAAGGGTTGGATTAGGTGCTCTAGGACAATACATGCGACGGAGCGATCCTGGCTTCTCTCCAAAAAAATACGGTCATTCTGGGTTGCTAGAAATGATTCAAACTTATACCGAACTTCAAACTATCAAGGATGGTGGGGGAGATTGGGTTAAACCGAAGAGCGCTTCCATTAAAGACCAATAGTTGGCTTTTGAATATGTCTACGCATATCGAAACTAAATAATTAGCCTCCCGTTACCGATTTAAACAACGCCAGCGTCACTCCTCGCGCTACGGCATGATCGACTATTGGTAGTGGATAATCGGCACCAATATTGACTTGGTACATTTGCTGCTGTGCCGCCGTGAGCTGCCAGGGGGCGTGGATGTATTTGGCGGGGAGGGCTGCCAGTTCAGGCAGGTAGCGTTTGATGAACTTGCCTTCCGGGTCGAATTTCTCTGATTGGGTGATGGGGTTGAAGATGCGAAACCAGGGCTGGGCGTCGCAACCTGTGGAGGCGCTCCATTGCCAGCCGCCATTATTCGCCGCAAGGTCGAAATCTATCAGGTGCTGGGCGAAATAGGCTTCTCCCAGCCGCCAATCTACATGCAGATCTTTCACCAGAAATGCGGCTGCCCCCATGCGCAGGCGGTTGTGCATATAGCCGGTCTGGTTCAGTTGCCGCATCGCCGCGTCAACCAGCGGGTAGCCTGTACGCGCTTCGCACCAAGCGGCAAAATGACCGTCTGGGTTAGGCCAGTCTATGTCATTAAAATCAGCTTTATAAGTCTGACCAGCGCCAAGCTGCGGATGATGCCACAGCACTTGTTGATAGAATTCCCGCCAGATCAGCTCGGACAGCCAGGTTTCCGCGCCTGCGCCACCGTGATGATAGGCGTAATTCGCCAACTGGCGTATGGACAGCGTGCCGAAGCGGAGATGCGTGGATAAATACGATGGACCTTTAATCGCGGGGAAATTACGTGCGTCCTGGTAACTGTCTATCCGTGTCTGGAAATCCTGCCAGGTTTGCATCGCGCCGTCGCTGCCGATTTTAATGGGCAACTGGTTTAAATTAGTCGGGGCAAAGCCCAGTTCAGCCAGGCTGGGCATGGGTTGCGCGGGCATGGCGGCAAATGCCTCGGTGCGAACGGGATAGGCTTGCAGGTAAAACAGGGTGAGGCGTTTGAGCCATGCGTTTTTATAGGGGGTGAATACGCCAAACGGCTTGCCTGCCTGAGTCAGCACCTCATCACATTCAAAAATCACCTGATCTTTGTAGCTGTGCAATACACGCCCGTCCTGCTGTAACTGTGCGCTCACTTGCGTATCTCGGGCAATGGCCTGCGGCTCGTAATCACGGTTACAGAACACGGCGTCAGCCTGAAATTCAGCCGCCATTTGCGGAATCAGCTCGACTGCGCGCCCATGTCGGACAACCAGACTGCTGCCGTGTGTTTCCAACTCAGATTTGAGTGCCGCCAGGCTCGCCCAGATGAATTCCACTCGACGATCTGCGCGGGGCAAATCAGCGAGAATATCGGTATCAAAAATGAATACGACCACCACACGCTGCGCCTGACGGGTGGCATGATACAAAGCCGCGTGGTCATACAAGCGCAAATCACGGCGCAGCCAGACTAATGCGCTGTTCATTTTGCCTGCCGCGCATGCCATAAGCGCCAGCCCAGCAACAGCGTCAACACGGCTGCGTAGATCAGCGGCTGGGTCAGGTCTTTTTTCACCAGCCACACATAATGCAGCACGCCGAGGATGGCAATGAGGTAAACCAGCTTGTGCAGCTGTTGCCAGCGTTTTGCGCCCAGGCGCCGTATCATGGCATTGCTCGAAGTCAGCGCCAGCGGGATGAGCAAGATGAACGCACTGAATCCTACGGTGATGAATGGGCGCTTGTACACATCATGAATAATCGCACCCAGATCAAAAAACTGATCCAGCCAGATGTAGGTAATGAAATGCAGACTGGCGTAAAAGAAGCTGAACAGGCCGAGCATTCGTCGTATCCGTAACAGACTATTCCAGCCAGTCATTTTGCGCAATGGCGTGACAGTAAGCGTTAACATCAAACCTACCAGCGTCCATGTTCCCGTTGAGTGGGTGATGAACTCTATCGGGTTTGCGCCCAGATTATCAGTTGCCGCGAAGATCAATAAGCGGATTAACGGATACAGCGCCAGCAAAAACGTGGCGATTTTCAGGCGGGTGACGGACATCAGTAATATTTACGCAAATCCATGCCGCGATACATTTGTGCAACCTGATCACCATAACCATTGAACATCAAAGTATCGCGTTTGAAAAACTCGCCAATACGACGCTCCTTGGCCTGACTCCAGCGCGGGTGATCAACGGTGGGATTCACATTGGAATAGAAACCATATTCGCTCGGCGCAGAACGACCCCATGCGGTTTGCGGCTGTTTGTCGGTAAAGCGGATACGCACGATGGCTTTTGCGCTCTTGAACCCATATTTCCACGGCACCACCAGACGTATCGGCGCGCCATTCTGATTAGGCAGCGTTTGTCCATATAAGCCTACTGCCATCAACGTCAACGGGTGCATGGCTTCATCCAGACGCAAGCCTTCGACATATGGCCAGTCCAGCACGCCGCGGCGCTGCCCTGCCATTTGCGCGGGGTCGTGCAGCGTAGTGAATTCTACATATTTGGCATTGCCCGTCGGTTCAACTTGCTTAATCAGGCTCGCCAACGGGAAACCCACCCACGGTATCACCATAGACCAGCCCTCGACGCAGCGCAGCCGGTAAGTACGATCTTCCAGCGGGAAAGCCTTAATCAGCGCGTCTATATCCCATACTTTAGGGTGCTTGACTTCGCCTTCTATGCTGACCGTCCACGGACGGGTTTTGAAATTCTGCGCGTTTTCAGCGGGATCGGATTTGTCTGTGCCGAATTCGTAATAGTTGTTATACGTGGTCAGATTTTTGTATGGGGTAGGGGTTTCCGTGGTGCTGTAACGCGCATTCGCCGCTGCTGCCAGACGCACATTAGCTTCGCTCATGCCGGGTAACAATACGCCCGTGGCAAGCAATGCACTCGCCTGCATAAACTGACGACGCTGCCGATAAATCGCTTCGGGGGTAATTTCTGACGAGGGAATATCGTTAGCGCGGCGTATTAGCATGGTGACTCTCCTTAATTATCAGCTGTCGGACTGATGTGTTGTTGGCTTAGTTCCGTGAGTCGCGCGGCAATCTCGGTAAACAACGGACGCTGGCTCACATTGCTCTGCGCGCACTGCTGCTGAATCTGCCATGCAGCTGTAAGCACACTCTCATCGGCATCCACCGTGCGTTCCAGCAATTCCGCCAGCAAATGCGCAAATGCCAATACTTCCAGTCGTTGCACCTGCACATCATCGCTCAACGTGGCCGCGCCAAAATCGCCCAGCAACACATCGTCTATACCATCCCACAGAATATTATGCGCATACAAATCACCGTGCGTCAGACCACGTTCATGCAAATGTTGCACCGCACTTGCCAAGCGCGCCGCCATCACCAAAACACTGGCCAAACTGAGCTGCAGATCGGGTGCGTACACATCCCGGCTACAGCTTTCCAGACTGGGGGGTGCGGCAAGGTTAATGTAATGCGTGGCAATGAGTGGCATGACCAGTCCCGAAGTGGCTTCGGGATGATCAGTGATAATACCCAGCGAGGGCATCAGTTGTGGATGTGCGCCCACGGTAACACACGCGGCCAGCTCACAACTTGGCAAACCATCGCTGGTGACATTGCCTTTGTATAATTTCACCGCCACGGACTGATTGTCGCGCCATTGCGCCTGGTAAATTTTGCCCGATGCGCCTTCGCCTAACAGCTCGCCCAATTGCAGATCATCCCAGGCAACCGTGTCACACAACGGAAAATGTGAGCGCATACTTACAGGATTCCCTGCATAAGCTAGCCATGCCAGGCGCGGTAGCTGAGATAGCCAGTCAGGTAATGCGCTGAACTGGTTTGCAGAAATGCGCAGCAAAGCGAGTTGTTGCAACCCTGCCAGACTATCAGGCAACGCCGATAACTGGTTGCCCGCAAGCATGAGTTTTTCCAGTTGGGTGCAATGTCCGAGCGCATCGGGCAGCTGGCTTAATTGATTGTCGGTGAGTATCAGCCAGCGCAAGGCGGGAGGCAGGGCGGCGGCAGGCAAGTGCTGAATCTGATTGGCCTTGAAGCCTATCATTTGCAATTGCGCGCATCGTCCCAGCACCTCGGGCACATGGGTGAATTGATTATCCGAGCAGAATATCACCCGCAGTTTGTGCAACCGGGGCAGATCATCAGGTAAGGATGACAAGGCATTGCCCGACAGATTGAGTATTTCCAGACTGTCCGCAAGGTCGAATATTTCAGCTGGAAATTCGCGCAAACCGCATGACAAGTCCAGCCGCTTAATGCCCGCCAGCTCGCCGTTTTGTAATTTTGTTAAGGTATCCATCGTACAAATATAACATGATGGCACACTTAACCCAGCAAGATTAAGCCCCACACTACCACGACGTTCAGCAGCGACACCAATACCGCCGCGCTGCCCATGTCCTTGGCACGCTTGATCAGGTGATGGCGATCAAACGAAATTCTGTCTACCGCAGCTTCTACCGCAGAATTGAGCAACTCAACAATCAGCACTAGCAATATCGACGCTATCATCAGCACGCGTCCTATCGCAGCCGGTTCCAGATAGAGCGCCAGCGGGATTAATATCACTGCCAGCAGCATCTCCTGGCGAAATGCATCTTCAAATTGCAACGCCGCTTTGAATCCGTCGATAGAATAAAAAAACGCACTCAGCACGCGCTTAGGGCCAGTCTTGCCTTTGAATGGAGATTCTTCCACAGGAGATCCTCAAAAAAACCATGAGCATAAGCGAGAACCACAAAGCTCGCATAGTCGAATTAGGTTAAGTTTTTGCGACAATTCAATGACAGGGATTAAACCTCAACCAGCCTGCCGGTCCACTTCCGCGCCAGCGGTGCGACCAAATACACCAGCGGCATCGCTACCGGAAAAGCGATCGTTGCCGCATGCAGCCATTGCAACAGGAACTTTGGATTAAACCCCACATTCACCCAGGTAATCACAAACGTCATTACAGTCACCATAATGCCGCTCATAACGCCGGAAAAAACCAGATGGAATCGATGCTTAGGCAACTTAGCCATAGATAAAACTCACTTCAAGTCGAATATTTTAATGTATGTGCAAGACGCCGCTCGGCCGCATTAAACAATACCTGCTGGCGCTCTTCATCTCCCGCCTCACCCCAGCGTACGATCTCGGCAATCGCCCGAAAGCACCCCAGACACACATCGTCTTCGTTGAGACAGCAGTTGCGGATACAAGGGGAGGGAATGGTGGCTATCAATTTATAAACTCGATCAACTCTTGCTCCATCCCACGAATAGCCATTATTAAATGGCTAAAACTAGTTGATCTGGTATTTTCTAAATCCAAATATTGGGCTATATCACGCGACCCAGAAATTTGTTGGTATGCTTGCCTAGTAAGTTTCTGTAACTCTTGCTTCGGATTAGCTAAATAATCTGGCGCTCTAAACTTAGTATTTAACTGTTGCTTAACTAAAGACAAATTAAACACTTGAGAAACCGCTGCCAAGTCGGCAAGGTAGAAAGTTTCCAGCTCGTGGCAGGCAATGCGAACCATACTAACGTTTTGTTTACCTGCTTCGACGCACTTATCAACTAAAGCTTGTTTAAGTACCGTGCATACAGGCACACTATCCTGATCCCGCAAAACAATAAAACGCGCTTGTGGATTAAGGTAATGTTTTAGCTTTTTAGTCAACTGCCTATCTAGGTCTTGCTTACCCTCGAAAGTAATATACCTCACTGCTATGCTTGGATTTAGAAAACGGGGCAGCAAACTCATTAACATTGCTTGTGCAGATTCTTCTTCCAACAAAAAGACCAGTTCAATCATTGTGGATCGGCACCCGTAAAAAAGCCTTGCTTCCACAGATACCCTAATTTATCTCCATCTGCCATGTATTCTGCAATTTGCGCATCATCCTTAGCGCGTTTAATTTGAGTTCCGCCTTGTTCCTTAATTAACCAACAAACCTCATTAAGCTCAATTGCATTCAAGAAGTCTGGCGAATGTGAAGATACAAATACCTGACCACCACGTTTAGCATACAACCGAAACTCTTCAGCCAATTCCCCCATTAATTTCGGATAAAGTTGGTTTTCTGGCTCCTCTACACATAACAAAGGGTGAGGCTTAGGGTCATACAACAACACTAAATAAGCAAACATTTTTATAGTGCCGTCAGACACATAACGATCCAAGAAAGGTGTTTTGAACGAGCCATCCTGAAAACGCAGTGTTAAATAACCGTCATCCTGTAACTTAGGGGTAATTGTGCTCACCCCTGGTACTCGACGTGCCATTATTGCCAATATTTGATTGAAAATATCAGGGTGTTGTTCATAAAAATGCTGCGCAACCAATGGTAAATTCTCACCCATTTCGGTGAGATGCTCCGATTCACCTGAAACCTCTTTACGACCTCTAGCTGCACTAATATGGAAATCAGAAACGTGCCAGGATTCTATGAGCTGCCGAAAGGAATATGCTGCCTTAAACCGTTCAAATTGCCCCAACCCTTTTATAGCCAAGGTATCAGAGGAAACGCGCTGCTGTTCCCGCTCTAGCTCTTCGTCAGGCGCATTAAACTGCTCTTCATTGTTAATTGCGTAACCTTCACCGTGCGCAAAATCCAAAAAATGATATGGCTTGCCATGCTGCCCACGCTTATAACGGAGTATTTCTCGGCTCACAATAGGCAAACCATTTTCTTCAGCTATTTCCAGCGAATAGGTCACTAAACGACTAACACTCGCGATTTCCATACGGTACTGAATTTCTATGAGTATAGTTTGGTCATCGCTATCACGACTAATCACCTCTTTGAAGCGCCCACGCTTATCCAGCGCTTGTCTAACATTGCTTTTCAAGCAATCGTGCAAAAATCCAAACACGTCAAATAAGGTTGTTTTGCCAGACCCATTTGCACCAACAACTACGAGAAAATCAGGAATATCCCGTAAATAAACATCACGAAATGTTTTAAAATTTTTTAAACGGATAGACTCAATTTTCATAGAAAATCCTCAATAAAGTGCTCATAACCCCAGCTCATCCCACATCGCATCCACACGCTGTTTCACCTCGTCGCTCATGACAATAGGTGTACCCCATTCACGATTGGTTTCACCTGGCCATTTGTTGGTCGCATCCATGCCCATTTTGCCGCCTAATCCCGACACGGGGCTGGCGAAGTCGAGGTAATCTATCGGTGTATTCTCCACCAGCAACGTGTCGCGCACAGGATCCATGCGTGTGGTAATTGCCCAGATCACTTCTTGCCAGTCACGGATATTGATGTCTTCATCGACGACAATGATGAATTTGGTATACATGAACTGGCGCAGGAAACTCCAGATACCAAACATCACGCGCTTGGCGTGACCCGGGTAGGATTTTTTGATACTGACGATGGCCAGCCGGTACGAGCAGCCTTCAGGCGGCAGATAAAAATCGACGATTTCGGTGAATTGTTTTTGCAACAATGGCACAAATACTTCGTTCAGCGCCACGCCCAGCACGGCAGGCTCATCGGGCGGCTTGCCGGTGTAAGTGCTGTGATAAATCGGGTCACGGCGCATGGTGATGCGCTCGATGGTGAAAACGGGGAAACTGTCGGTCTCGTTGTAATAGCCAGTGTGGTCACCGAACGGGCCTTCAATAGCCATATCATCTGGATGAATAACACCTTCCAACACAATCTCAGCGCTAGCAGGGACGTGCAAATCACTACCCAGACATTTGACGATTTCAGTTTTTGCACCGCGTAACAAACCTGCAAATTGATATTCTGACAGCGAATCTGGCACTGGCGTGACCGCACCGAGTATGGTTGCGGGATCGGCGCCGAGAGCAACCGCAACAGGATAAGGCTTGCCTGGATTCAACTGCTGAAACTCACGGAAATCCAGCGCGCCACCGCGATGTGCCAGCCAGCGCATAATGACTTTATTCGGCGCAATGACTTGCTGGCGATAAATGCCCAGATTCTGGCGGGATTTGTGCGGCCCGCGCGTGACCACCAGACCCCAGGTTATCAGCGGTCCCGCATCTCCTGGCCAGCAGGTCTGAATCGGCAGGCGTGACAAATCGACGTCTTTGCCTTCCCAGACGATATCCTGACACGGCGCACGACTGACGACTTTGGGTGCCATGTTCAGCACTTGTTTATACAGAGGGAATTTATCCCAGGCGTCTTTTAAGCCTTTCGGCGGCTCAGGCTCTTTCAAGAACGCCAGCAGCTTACCGACTTCACGCAGCGCGCTCACGTTATCCTCACCCATGCCCAGCGCCACCCGATGCGGCGTGCCGAACAAATTGGCGAGCACGGGCATGCTGTGCCCAATCGGATTTTCAAACAATATCGCCGGGCCGCCCGCTTTTAGCACACGGTCGCAGATCTCTGTCATTTCCAGCACAGGGTCAACCGGGGTTTTAATGCGTTTGAGTTCGCCGATTTTTTCTAGTTGAGCGATGAAGTCGCGCAAGTCGTGGTATTTCATTTATTTCCTTATTTGCTGGAGCATAGCGGTAGTCGAAGTGTCGTACAAAAACGGGATGGAAAACACACTTCCCCCCCAGCTCAGCACATCTTCGCTACCCACCATATCCGCCACCGCCCAGTCACCGCCTTTGACCAGCACATTCGGGCGAATAGCACGGATAAGATTGAGTGGCGTATCTTCATCAAACGCAATCACCAGATCCACTGAGGCCAGCGCCGCCAGCACTGCCATGCGGTGGGCCAAGGAGTTAACGGGGCGGTCGTCGCCTTTGCCTAGCCTACGCACTGACGCATCAGTGTTCACGCCCACCACCAGGCTCCCACCCAGCGCTCGTGCTTGCGCGAGGTAGGTCACATGACCGCGATGCAATATATCAAAGCAGCCATTGGTAAACACCACCGGCAATGGCAATTGCACCAGATGCTCAGTCAGGCTCGCTGGTGTCGCTATCTTGGATTCAAAATCGGGGGTTGCGTGTTCAGGCATCCGGCGCCTTAGCGATGTATTCAAACAACTTGACCACTTTAGCTACGCCTGACGTGGTGCTGGCTATTTGCGCAGCATCAGTACCCTCTTGTTGCGTAACCATACCCATCAGGTAAACCACGCCAGCTTCAGTGACAATCTTCACTGCGGTGGCAGGGAAGCGTTGAGCATCAAAGAAACGCGCTTTAACCTTCGAAGTAATATAGGCGTCATTGCTACGCGCACTCAACAGGGTCACAGTCGATACGCGCAATTCGTTATAGGTGGATTTCACATTGCCCACACCCATCACGATAGTGTTTATTTTTTGCTTGGTGTCTTCATCCGGCACTTCGCCTGTGATTAACACCTGCTGATTGTAACTGGTGAAATTGACATGCACGTTATATCCAGGAAAGGCATCACGAATACGATTCGCAGCACGCAGTTCAATTTCCTGATCTTCGATATAAATACCGGAACTCCGTCTGTCCGTCGCCATCATTACGCCCGCACCCGCACCTGTTGCCACCAGCGGTACGCAACCTTGCAATTGCAACAATGACAGACCTAGCACACTAACTAATATCGCTTTACGCATTACTCGACTCCTAAAATTATTTTATCTATGCCATCGCATAGACAATGTATCACCAGCAAATGTACTTCTTGTATACGTGCCGTACTCGCTGACGGCACGCAAATTAAGACATCATCTTCCGTAAGTAATTCACTCATCAGCCCACCCGAGTTACCTGTCAATGCCACCACGCGCATGTCACGCTGTTGTGCGGCAACGATGGCTTCGACCACATTGCGTGAATTACCGCTGGTGGAAATGGCAAGCAGCACGTCACCCGAGTGCCCGAGCGCAGTGACCTGCTTGGAAAAAATCACACTGAAATCATAATCATTCGCTATCGATGTCAGCGCCGAGCTATCAGTCGTCAGCGCAATCGCTGCCAGACCTGGACGCTCCATCTCAAAACGATTAATCAATTCGGAAGAGAAGTGTTGTGCGTCAGCCGCAGAACCGCCATTGCCACAGGACAGAATCTTGCCGTCACTTAATAAGGACTGGCTCAATAACTCAACCGCAGCAGCAATTTGCGGTGCGAGGCTGAAAGCGCACTCGGACTTTAATTGCGCGCTGGCGTTAAAATGTTCGGCGATGTGTTCAGTTAGATCCATATCAATAAGTCTGTATTAATTAAGCTGCAAATTATACTCGCCCTACGCCTGAAAAGCGTTTTGCAGCCAGCGCAACGCGCCGTTTTCTATGAGTACCGCGTCAAATCGACATGGCGGGGTGGGGGACACTTGCGTTAAATAGATTTGCGCGGCGGCAATCAGTTTTTGTTGCTTGCGACTGTCAATGCTCGCAGCCGCACCGCCAAATTCACCACTGGCACGTGCGCGGACTTCTACAAACACCAGCGTCTTGCCATCACGCATGATGAGGTCTATTTCACCCAGACGGCAACGAAAATTTCGTGTCACCGGCAGCAAACCTTGCTGCGTTAAATAGTCTGCAGCTGCCTGTTCCGCCGCCGCACCCCGCGCAATCATGTAGTCGTCTGCCGCAAGCCCGTACAGAAATTCTGCATAAAATCCACTATGGTCTCAGCAAACTCAGGATCAGGCTGCATCTGGTTGATACTGCCATGCACGATGGTTGCGCCATTACGGCTGGTGATCGACCACTGAAATGCATTCGGACAGCTAATCAGTGCAAAACGCACGCCATTTTTGATCGGGCGGCGCTCCATTTCAAACTCACCCCAGACACAACCTACGTGGGCATAGGCGCCATCGGTGGTGACATGTTCAACACTATAAACATCTGCACACAAAGCAGGCAGATTCGCCAGAGTACAGCGCGTTAATAGCTCGGCAACAGGGATTTCGGGGGTCAGGGTGCAAGACCATTCCATGCTAGATTTCTCCTTATCATTGGTAAGTACGCTACGCCCGGCTATAATAGCGCATCTTTTTCAATTGGTTGCGTCATGTTGAGTCCTTACATAGAGATTAAATCCCACCTAGTAAATTTGTTTACCACAGCGGTACAGCAAGTTTGTCCTGAGCCGACGGATGTCAGTGTAGAGATGGAGCGCCCACGTGATGCGGCACACGGCGATTACGCCTGCAGCATCGCGATGAAACTGGCCAAAACCTTACGCCGCAATCCACGCGAATTAGCCACGCTGATCCAGGCCGCATTACCGACCTCGGCACTGGTTGCCAAGACCGAAATTGCTGGCGCAGGCTTTATCAACGTGTATTTACACCCGGCGGCGCATCAGCAAGTTGTGCCGTACGCACTCACACTGGGTGCAAATTTCGGACGTAGCCAGATGGGTGTGGGCAAAAAAGTGCAAGTAGAATTCGTCTCTGCCAATCCCACCGGCCCCTTGCACGTGGGTCACGGCCGTGGTGCGGCGTATGGTGCGAGTCTGGCAAATGTGCTGGCAGCAGCGGGTTATACCGTAGAACGCGAATATTATGTCAACGATGCCGGGCGGCAAATGGACATTTTGACCATTTCTACCTGGTTACGTTATCTGGCACTATGTGGTGAAAACGTTGCCTTCCCCGCCAATGCCTACAAAGGCGATTACGTAATCGATATGGCGCGCATCATGTTCGACCAGCATGGCACTCGCTATCTGCGACCAGCTGCCGATGTGTTTGCGAAAGTACCTGACATTGCAACACTGCCCGATGCTCACCTGGACGGTCTGATCATTAACGCCAAAGCACTGCTGGGTGCGGATTATCACTATGTGCATGATTTGGTGCTGACCGAGCAACTCGGTGATGGCCGCAATGATTTGCAAGAGTTTGGCGTGGAATTCGACGAATGGTTCTCCGAGCAGTCTCTGTATGATTCAGGCGTGGTGCAGCGCATCGTTGCCCAGCTTGAAGCGAATGGCCATATTTACGAACAAAACGGTGCGAAGTGGTTCCGCTCCACCCATTTTGGCGACGAAAAAGACCGTGTCGTGCTACGCGATAATGGCCAGTACACTTACTTTGCATCGGACATTGCTTACCATATCAACAAACTGGAACGCGGCTTCGACATCATGATAGACGTGTGGGGCGCAGACCATCACGGCTACATCCCCCGGGTAAAAGGCGCACTGCAGGCACTGAATTTGAATCCTGACCAGCTGGTCGTTGCTCTGGTGCAATTCGCCATACTCTATCGCGATGGCAAAAAAGCCTCGATGTCGACGCGCTCAGGTGAATTTGTCACTTTGCGTGAGTTGCGCAAAGAAGTCGGCAATGATGCCGCACGATTCTTCTACGTGTTGCGCAAATCAGACCAGCATCTGGATTTCGACCTGGATCTGGCCAAGTCACAGACCAGCGACAACCCGGTTTATTACATACAATACGCCCATGCACGCATTTGCAGCGTGTTAACACAATGGGGCGGCGATGCCAACGCGCTGGCAGACATAGATTGCAGCGTGCTTACCAGTCGCTCTGAGCTGGAATTGATGCAGCTATTGGCATCTTATCCTGCGGTACTGGAAATGGCAGCGCGTGACCTCGCGCCACACGCCATCGCTTATGCCCTCAAGGACATCGCTGCTGCGCTGCATGGTTATTACAACGCCGAGCAATTCCTGGTCGAAGATGAGGCACTGCGTCATGCACGTATGGCCCTGATTACTGCAACACGCTTTGTCTTGCAAAGTGGCTTGGCATTGTTGGGTGTATCCAGCCCGACACAGATGTGAGGAACAATATGGCACGCGACTACAAACCACGCAGCAACGAGCGTAAATCCAGTGGCCGCAAATCAGGCGGCTCGTCGGTCTGGTCCGGGATATTTATCGGTTTAGCGGTGGGCTTGATTGCAGCTGTCGCAGTTGCCTACTGGGTGAGCCGCAGCAACCCATTTGACGCGCGCGAAAAATCTGCCGAAACCAAACAGGTGGATGACAAAGCACATGCCAAAAAAGCCACTGGCCAAGTCATCGACCCACTGGCCAAGGCAACTAATACGCCAGACAAGCCAGAATTCGATTTTTATAAAATCTTGCCAGGTAAAGACAATCCTGCACCTGACGCAGGTTCTGCCAAAACCAGCGCGCCTGACGTGCTATATTTCGTGCAGGCAGGGGCATTTCCTAACCCGGAAGATGCCGACAATCTCAAAGCCCGTCTCGCACTCATGGGCTTCGAGGCATCAATACAAGCTGCAGAAATCCCAGACAAGGGTACCTGGTACCGCGTTCGTTTAGGCCCTTACAAACTGGATGAAGCAAATAAAACCCATGACGCACTGGAACAAAACAAAATAACTGCCAGTCTTATCAAGGTTCCAGCAAAAGCTGGGGCCAAGACTAACTAAACGGAGTAGATATGTTGTTACGTAAAATCATTAGCGCCAGCCTTCTCACCTTTGCGACATTCATGCCACTGATCAGCCATGCCGCTGCGACAGAGGGTAAGGATTATCAAGTACTGAGTGCCCCTATGGGTACTGATAGTGACAAAAAAGTCGAAGTCGCTGAATTTTTCTGGTACAGCTGTCCACACTGTTTCCACCTGGAACCTGGTCTGAATAAATGGCTAAAAACCATGCCTAAAGATACCAGCTTCCGCCGCATTCCAGCCGTATTGCGCGACACTTGGGTGCCATTGGCAAAAGCCTATTACGCCATGGAAGCGATGGGTGTAGTCAACAAATATCATGACGCACTTTTCAATGCCATCCACATGGACAACATGATCGTTGAGAAAGACAGCGATTTATACGACTGGGCTGGTAAGGCAGGCATGAACAAGCAAGCCTTTATCAACGCTTACCAGTCATTCAGCGTACAAAGCAAAGTGTTGCGTGCCAATCAGCTTATCCGTGACGCCCAAATCACGGGTGTACCGTCATTTGTGATTGATGGCAAATATGTCACTTCGGAATCCATGACCGGTAGCGAAGCGGCTTTATTCAGCACCATTAACGAACTCATCGTCAAAGCGCGCAAAGATCACGCCAAACCCACCAAGAAATAATGCGGGTTTTTATCACGGGTGCAAGCAGCGGCTTGGGTGACGCGCTTGCCCGCCATTATGCGGCACGCGGCGCAACATTGGGTCTGGTAGCGCGGCGAGCCGATACACTGCAAGTATTGTGCAATGAACTGCCCAGCGCGACGGCTTATGCTTTAGATGTCTGCGACAGCGTTGCCATGCAAGCTGCCGCCGATGACTTTATCGCGCGTTTTGGCGTGCCGGACATCATCATTGCCGCCGCAGGCATTAGTGTCGGCACACTCACCGAGCACAGCGACGACCTCGCAGTATTTCAGGCTGTCATGAACACCAACGTGCTCGGCACTGTCACCACATTTCAGCCGTTTATCGCCGCCATGCGAACTCAGCAACGCGGCAGTCTGGTAGGTATCGCCAGCGTTGCAGGCATACGCGGCTTGCCTGGAGGAAGCGCTTACTCCGCTTCCAAATCAGCGTTGATAACCTACCTGGAGTCATTGCGAGTCGAACTGCAAGCCACGGGGGTTAGCGTTACCACCATTAGCCCCGGCTACATCGTCACGCCCATGACCGCAGTCAACCCGTACGCAATGCCGTTCATCATGCCAGCCAATGTCGCTGCAGCCAAAATCGCCCGCGTCATCCATCGGCGCCGCGCCTACGCCACGCTACCCTGGCAAATGGCTATCGTCGCAAAAGTTCTGCGCATACTGCCCAGACCGTTGTATGATAGATTATTCAAGCATGCGCCGCATAAGCCGCGCCAATTGCCGCTATAACTCATTTCTCTCTGGAGATAACATGACCATCAGCATCATACTCATCGACGACCATCCTCTCACTCGACTAGGTACGGCACGCTTGCTAGAGCACACCGAAGGTATGCATATTATCCAGCAATGCGCAGACCTGGCCTCAGTGCGGGCCTGGCTTAGCTCAGGTGGACGTGCTGATATCGCCTTGCTCGATCGAGGCCTGCCCGATGGCGATGGCCTGGATTTAATCGACAGCTTCAAGCGTGCCAATATCCGCGTCATTATGTTTACCAGCGCCCACACCGATGACGACATCGCCGAAGCCATTAATCACGGCGTCGAAGGCTATCTGCTCAAAACCACCGAACCGGATCAGCTTATCCACGCCATACATTCAGTAGCTCAAGGCAACAGCATGTTGCCCACCCACATCATGCAGAAACTGGCGCGTGGTGAACTGCTGCAAGATGTCCTGGGCAAACTGTCCAACCGTGAGCGTGAGATCGTCGATCTGGTCGCAAAAGGACTACCCAACAAAACCATTAGTACGCGTTTGAATTTGTCTGAAAACACCGTGCGCAACCACCTCTCCAACATCATGCAAAAACTAGGCATGAAAAACCGGGTACAAGTAGCGACATTGGCATTAAAGAACGAGAAGTAATATCTAAAAAGGCAGTTTGTTCCCCTGCGCCCCACGCACGAATGCCTCGAACTGCTCGGCGGGCAAAGGTTTACTGAAATAATAACCCTGTATTTCATCACAGCCTTGCTCCTGCAGAAATGCCAGCTGTCCTTCCGTTTCCACACCCTCAGCTATAGTTTGCAAACCCAGGCTATTCGCAAGACTGATAATAGCCCTGACAATCGCCTTATCTTCTGAGTCTTCGACCACGTTGCGCACAAAGGATTGGTCGATTTTGAGCTTGTAAACCTGGAAGCGTTTCAGGTAACTCAGCGAAGAATAACCCGTACCAAAGTCGTCTATCGACATCCGTATGCCGCGACCATGCAGATTGTCCATCACTGCGATAGCCCCTAGCGGATCGTCCATGGCAACGCCTTCGGTCAGCTCCAGTTCCAGATACTCTGGCGGCAGCTGGATTGCGTCAAGTACCTGCGTGACCAAGTCTGGCAAGTTGTGATGACGGAACTGTATCGCGGAAAGATTAACGGCAATGACCATGGGTGGAAGACCCGCATCCATCCATATTTTTAACTGGCTCATTGCCGTGCGCAGCACCCACTCTCCAATTGATAGAATCAGGCCACTATTTTCTGCCACCGGAATAAATTCCGTCGGCGAAACCGCCCCGAGCTCGGGGTGTTGCCAGCGCAGCAGTGCTTCCGCGCCAACAATGCGCCCGTCCTCCAATGCAACCTGAGGCTGATAATAGACTTGTAATTGGTCACGCTCCAAGGCCCGGCGCAGCTCATTTTCCAGTTGCAAGTTACGGACTGAGCGCGCCTGCATTTCTGAGGTGTAAAAGCAGTAACTGTTACGACCGTCCTGCTTTGCGCGATACATGGCAACATCCGCGCTCTGCGAAAGTGCCGCAAAATCATCACCATCGTTAGGGTAGATGGCGATGCCGACAGAGGCAGTAACTACCAGTTCATGATGTTCAATCTGGCAAACTTGAGCAACAGCCGACAACAACTTCTCTACCACGTGAGCAGCGCCATCGGCATCAGTATCCAGCAACACCAGAATGAATTCGTCACCGCCCTGGCGCGATACGGTATCTTCATCGCGAATCACATTTTTCAGACGCTTTGCCATCTCAATCAGCAACAGATCACCGATGCGATGCCCCAGGGTATCATTAATATTCTTGAAATGATCCAGATCAAGAAACAGGACGGCCAGTTGCGTATGTGCACGTTGAGCCATGCTGATAGCATGATCGATACGGTCAGTGAACAGCACCCGGTTGGGCAACCCGGTCAGCACATCGAAGTGCGCCAGCCACTGAATACGCTCCTCGGCTTCCTTACGCTCAGTAATGTCCTGGTTGACAATAATTGCACCGGTTCTGCGGCTGTCGCTGACTATCATGGGTAATGCAGAGTTGAGGATGAATTTGTGCGTACCATCGAAGCACTCTATTTCAACCTCCTCTTCGATAATGGTTTCGCCTTTCTCAATAGCCCGTGCTGCTGCCCATTCATGCGCTTCTATCAGTTTTCCATTTGCCACCCACCAGCCCTTGTATTCACCGAACTTTTCGATGCCCACATAGTGCGATCCTGCCCATATCTTTTGCCCAGCAGGGTTACCAAAAATGATTTCGCCCTTTTCATTCATGATCCAGACGCCCACAGGCAGAATTTCCAGGCTGGATTTCAGCAGCTGTTCATTTGTTTTCAGTGCCTCATTCGCCCGCTTGCGATCTGCTTCACGGGCGAAATTATCCAACGCAAAAGAAATGTCTCCCGTCATTTCAACCAACAGCTTGCGCACATCCTCATCAAAGGCATTTAATTCGCTGGCATAGATGGTAAAGGCACCAACAACCTCGCCGTCCCGGAACAAAGGTAACGAGGCTGAAGCATTAATCCCCAAACGCGCTCCACGCTCGTGCCAGCTCGCAGTAACAGGATCATGCTGGAAATCCTGACACCAGTAAGCCTGCTTTTCACGGATAGATATCCCGGTCGGACCTTGCCCTAGCGGACTATCCGCATCAGTAGAAACCTGGATGTCCACCAGATACTCATCGGCACCAATACCAAAGCTGGCTACTGGGTGAATCATCTGACTGTCGGAGTCTACAAGGCCGATCCATGCCAGCCGCAACCCGGCGAACTGCACAGCCGCCTGGCAAATTTGCGGAAATAATTCATCTTCATTGACGCAGCGCACAATGGCCTGATTGCCTTGGCTCAAGGCAGCATAGAAGCGGGACAACCGCTGAATTTTTACTTCACTTTCCTTACGCTCGGTGATGTCGCGGCTGATACCGACTAACCCCAACACCTTGCCATCCACAGCACGATATGGCGTTTTCAGAGTCTCCAGTAATACCCTGCGCCCATCGGGGTACGTAATCCATTCTTCATTACGGACAGCATGCCCACTTGCCATCATGAGCTGGTCTTTAGTGTGGAAAAGTTGCGCCGTTTCCTGATCAAAGAAATCAAAATCAGACTTGCCTATCAGCTGACTTTCCGAACGCCCCGCATACAGCGCGAAGGCCTTGTTACAGCCGAGATAAATGCTGTTCATATCTTTGAAAAAAATCAGATCAGGGGTCGCATCGATGACGCCGCGTAACAACGCCTTTTCATGGGCGATTGCATCCATCATGTGATTGAAATCACGCGCCAACATACCCACTTCATCCTCGTGCAAAATATTGGCTCGCGCTGCTTTATTGCCGAGTCTCACCGCACTGGTAACAGCCATGAGGTGACTAAGCTCCCGTAACAAGCCACGCGTCAGCAGCCACGCAACCAGCACCACCAGCAGCACTGCAATCAAAGCAAAAACCAGCCACACCAGGGTTAAGTGGTGTAATGCCTTATTTTCAGATTCGCGCGTCAGCTCCACGCGCACCCAGCCTATATGACGATTGCCTACCAAGATAGGCACCGCAACGTCGAGCATGTTGAGTTGATCTACCAACACCTGCTTGTGCGGAGGTGATTTCAACAAAGCACGGCTGATGGCATCGTTTGCATACAGGTTAATTTCGTCGACTTGAGTGGAAGCGAGCACTTCACCTTCAGGGGTAAGGACAAAGGCACGCTTCAAATCTGCGGTACTAGATACACCCGACACAACTTCTTGCAACCCCGCCAGATCATTCGCCAGCACCCACGAGGACGAGCTGTTTGCCATAGCACTGGCCAGTGCAGTGGCGTGTGCCATGCTTTCACGATAAAGCGCATCCCGCTGCAGATTATGCTGAACATATCCAGAAATAAGTATAAAAATCAGAGCAGTAACGCCAAACCCGATAACGTATTGCCGACGGATGGAGCGTTGCCAATAAGCGCGAATCGCTTCAGGCAACCAGCGGATGAGTGGTGGGGTATTCATTGTTCAACCTGGCGTACTGTACGTGAAAACACAGCAAGAAAATTGCGCACCGGAGCGTACGTTGCCTCGGTGGCGGGCTCGAAGTGAGAAATGGGTAGCAGTGCCAACTCTTTTCTGCCCTGGACACTATCATTCAACCCGAACAGCGCTGTTGCGAATTGACTTGCCAATGCCGCCGGCACATCCTGACGCACTACCCAGGCATTGTTGGGCAAAGATACCGTCTGCCATTTTACTTCAAGCTGGCTGGCCTGATCAGGATGCTCAGCACTAAATGCCAGCCACGGTAAAAGCCAGGCGCCGCCAGCCGCCACGTGTCCACGGACAACATTGAGAATGGATGATTCTTGCGAGCCTACGTAAATGTTTTCATTGTCACGATTTACATCAATGCCATGAGTATGCAGGTAATACTGGGGCATCATGGTCGCCGCCAACGCAGTCGCGGAGGGATAGGCAACCTTTTTACCTTTGAGGTCGTTCACCGTGTGTATACCGCTATCCTTACGCACCAGTATGATGCCACGGAAATTATCATCGTCACCCATTTTGCCAAACACACGGTAGCCATGTTTGAGGGATAAAATCGTTTGATAGGGGTTAGACATCGCAAAATCAAAGTGCCCGCTATAGAGCTTTTTTTCAAACTCATCATAATTGCGTGAAGCTTCGATTCTGAAATGTACGTCAGGCATAGTAGCGTTGATATGCTCCAGTATCGGCCCATATATATTCATCAAGCGTTGAGGATTATGTAACGGGAGTATGCCAATCACATACTCTTTGACGTTTGTCGCAGCTTTAGCGCTAAAATTGGGCTCATAGACAGCCTGCTGCGTTTTTCCGCAGCCCGCCAACAACAAAACCAAAATCAACAATCCCCAATATTTCATTCGCGCCCACCGGTTATTAAAGTTATTAAACAGGCAAATATGCTTATGTTGAGACGAAAATAGCATACGGCGTTCATATTAAACCCTACTAACTATATAGACTATGTATTTGAACAACGCGACAACGGATATGAGTCTATTTGCAACTGCCAACCCCTGCAAGTATGCACTCAAGTATTAGCGTCATGAAATATAACCAAATTGCGCCCGGCCTCTTTAGCCTGATACATTGCCGCATCGGCCCATTTCAAAACGTCCTCTTGAGTGGCTTCATGGTTGATAAACAGCGCCACCCCGATACTCGCCGTACAATGGTGCTCGACGAGCTTGTCTGACACCCCGTCCTGCTTGAATGTCAGCAGATAAGGCTCGGCTAGCATGACACGGATTTTTTCGGCAACGATACCCGCCTGCGCAATGGATGCAGCTTTGTCCGTATTCAATTCGCTGAGCATGACCACAAACTCATCGCCACCGAAGCGTGATACCGTGTCCATCTCGCGTACACAGTGTTTCAGCCGCTCGGCTACCTCGACTAACAGCAAATCGCCTACCACATGCCCGTGCGTGTCATTCAGCGGCTTAAAATTATCCAGATCAAGGAACATCAGTGCGCCATAGCGACCGCTACGCTTGCTGGCAACCATACTCTGATTCAAACGGTCATTCAGCAGACGGCGGTTAGGCAACTTAGTCAGCGCATCATAAAACGCCAGTTGATGCACTTGATATTCTGCCTGCTTCCGTTCGGTGATGTCACGATTGCTGGCACGTCTTCCCAGTGGACGTCCATCCAAATCATATACAGGTCGGCAAACGTGACCCATCCATCGGTATTCTCCATTTTTAGTCAAAATACGGAAATCTATTGGTTCGGGCATTCCCTGGGCCGACAGGGGATGGGTATGTCCAGCATAGAGATGCCGATCATCCGGGTGAATAATCTGGGTCAGCAAACTGGGGTCGGCATAAAACTCGTCTGCAGTGTATCCGCTGACCTGTTCACAAGAGGGAGTGGTGTAGCGGAGTGTGCCATCAGGCAGTATCCAATACTCCCAATCCATGGTGAAATCTGCCATGGTACGGTAGCGCAGTTCACTTTCCTGTAATGCGGCTTCGCGACTCCTGACTTCTTCAGTAAGCTTGTCAGCGATGCGGGCAGCGTTAGTCCGAGTGTTGATTATCGATAACATCAACCAGAACAAAAGACCGCTCAGCACCAGGCCGCTTACCAATGTCGCCCATGCATCTGCATAGCTGATGCCAGAAGCTGCCGTAGCACGATCAAACACCAGTAGCCACGAATGGCCGTTAAAATTTATCATCCGCTGCTGATGGAGCAGTGTAGGTAAATTGGGCACATTGGCAGCTTTGCTGCTGAACAGCTGGTTGGCAGATGTTGCCTGAGCACCATCATAGATGCTCAGGGCTATAGTTTTTCCTTCGTGACCCTCCCAGTCACGAAGTATGCCCGTCATAAGATCATCCATGCGGTATGCGCTATAGACCCAGCCAGCCAGCGCGGCTCGTCTCTGCTCGAGCGTGTTCGCAGGCATGCCATTGCGATAAACGGGAACATACATTAGCGCCCCTGCCTGAATTTTGGCACCAGCCTCTTGCACCAGTTTGACCTTGGCTGAAAGCGTCGGCTCGCCGCTATCGCGCGCCTGCTCCATGGCTGCGCGTCTGACGGGTTCGGCATACATATCAAAACCAAATGCCCGCAGATTGTTACCCCGAAAAGGCTCAAGATAGATGATGGCCGTGTAGATGGCGCGCGCGCCAGTTGGGCGTACGCTGTATTCAGGATAGCCTTCCCCACGAATATGGGCGATATGGGTGGCCAGCTGATTGGCTGGTATGACTTGCGCATATCCTATGCCCTGCACACCGGGAATATGCCAGTCTGCTCGCAGTGTCTCAACGTACGCATGCCACTCCTGACGATCCACACTAATCGACGCCGCAAAAAGAGCTGCACCACCGCGGAGCGTCAACGCATAGGCATTGAGGCGCTCCTGAATTTTGAGCGTAACCTGATCACTGGTAAAGGCAAACTGCCTGACCGCATCTTGTTCGGTGGACTGCTTGACCTGCAAACTGATAAAAGCAGTCGCCAGCAGGCTCATACCGAGTATCGCCCAGGCGGACATCGTTTTTTTAGACAGGGTGATTATCTGCATGGGACTTGTAGCGATCCTTGTCGAAATGAGGACTTATGAGGCCCTGATTGCCAGAGCAGCTTTTTATTCGACAATCTTACACTGATTTAATTAGCATGGGTCAAGTAGCGATTGCACCCTGAGCCAATAAGCACGGCTTAAATGCTACCTTGGTGTTCATCACCTGATGCTAGCGTAGAGTGACCCGCATTAATTTAGGGATATTAAGTGTTTGTTGATTATAATACACAGATAATATAGTCTCGACGTCTATCATAATGAAAATCACACCGCAAAGAATACTTGTTATCGGCGCAGGGCTGGGTGGAACAGCAATGCTGGAAATCTTTATCGATGATCCGCTAGTTGAGATTGTTGGTATTGTTGACGCAAATTCGCAAGCACCCGCATTGCAAATTGCCAAACAGGCAAATATTCAAATTTTCACTGATCTCACTGAGGCCATTGCAGCCAGTCGTCCCTGTCTCGCATTTAACCTCACGGGAAATGACGGCGTCACCACAGAAGCCGCATCTCAGTTGGGCAATGACAATGTGGTTGGGGGCTTTCAAGCCAGATTCATCTGGAATTTGCTTACCCGCCTTAAAAAGAGCAATGAACAAATTACCAATCTTGCGCACCACGACAGCCTCACCGGACTCCCTAACCGCATCCTGTTTTACGACCGTCTCAATCAGTCAATAGCATTGGCGCGCAGACATGGGACATCAATGGCGACGCTGTATCTTGATCTCGATGGTTTTAAGCTGATCAATGATAGTCTTGGACATGATGCAGGCGATGTGCTGCTGCGCGAGGCCGCAAAACGTATCACCGGGTGTGTTCGTGACACTGACACTGTCGCCCGAATTGGTGGTGATGAATTTACCGTGATAATTTGCAATCTACAAACACCCAATGCCAGCGAACAGGTGGCCATGAAAATCATAGATGCTCTCGGCCAGCCATTTTTGATCAACGGGAAAGAGTGTTCTGTCAGCGCAAGTATTGGTGTCGCTATCTACCCAAATCACGGAGCAACAGCAGAGCAACTCATCAAAATTGCTGATGCTGCGATGTATTTGGCAAAACATAATGGAAAAAACTGTTACCGCATCGCCGGCAATTAATCTGAACTCCACCCAGCCCGCATCATTGCCGGATTAAACCATCAGGGTTGTACACTCGCCCCCTGAGCCAGCAGAAACTGCTTGAACGCCAATGCTGCTGTTGATAAGCGCTTGTCTTGTCGGTGCACGACAAACCAGTGGCGGCGGATGGGGAAATCAACCACATCCAGGGTAATCAGCCGTTGGGTTTGCAACTCCAGGGCGACGGTATGCAATGACACCACCGCCAGCCCCATGCCCGCTTGCACCGCCTGTTTAATGGCTTCGTTGGTGTTCATCACCAGCCCCGTACGCGGCTTGATGTGATGTTGCTGGAAATAACGTTCTGACGCGCTGCGCGTACCCGAACCCGCTTCACGCGCGATCATGGTTTCGCTGGCGAGCCTGGATGCAGGGATCTGCGTCTGTCCCATCAACGGGTGCGTGGGCGGGGCGATCACCACTAACGGATTCTCCATGAAAGACTCTGCAACCAGATCATGGCCCTCTGGCGGCTGTCCCATCACCGCCAGATCCAGGCTGTTCTGTTCCATTTGTGCCAGCAATTCCGCACGATTCGACACATCCAGATGCACCACTATATCGGGATGCGCCTGGCAAAAATGCGCTAACAACTGAGTGGCAAAATAATTGGCGGTAGAGGCAACGGCAATACGCAGCTCGCCTTTATCCAGGCCCTTCATTTGCGTGAATACAGCTTCGGCCTCCTGCAACTGTTCGGCGATAGTCTTGCTGTAGTGGAACATCTCGCGCCCGGCTTCAGTCATGAAGATTTTTTTACCGAGCTGCTCAAACAGGGGCAAACCCACGCTTTCTTCCAGCAGTTTCACTTGCATGGACACCGCAGGCTGCGACAAATGCAGCTCACGCGCGGCTTTGGAAAAGCTCAAGTTGCGGGCGACGGCTTCAAACACCTGAAGCTGACGAAGAGTGAGATGGAGCATAAGGCAGACGGGTGATAAATGACTAAGACGATAAGTTTACCTGATACGACATCAGCGTGCTGACCAGACTGCAAATCATCGCTGCCTCATCCGCAGGTATTATCAACACGGGCTTGCTGTCTGCCGCCTGTATTTGCGGCTGATGGCTGACATTGCGCTCGGCAGCCAGATTAAACCCCAGAAATGCCAACGGGGCGCAAATCTTGGCGCGCACCAGTGCGGCATGCTCACCTATACCGGCAGTAAATACCAGCGCATCAATACCGCCTGCCTTGGCTGCCAGTGCGCCGATCGCGCCGCGCACTTGCTGGCAAAAATAATCGACAGCAAAGCGTGCGGCATCGGTATCACTGGCAAGCAGCTGGGACATATCGCTGGATAGACCATCAGATAGCGCAATCAAGCCCATGTGGTGATAAATCAGATCGCTGAGTTGTTCAGTTGTATAACGCTCAGCCAGCGCCAGCATCACCCCAGGATCCAAATCTCCGCTACGCGTGCCCATGGGTACGCCGCCTGCAGGGGTGTACGCCATGGTGGTATCAACTGACTTGAGTTTATCCAGCATGCACAGACTCGCGCCATTACCCAGATGTGCAACGACGATTTTGCCTGTTGCCGCATCACCCAAGATGGCTGGCAACTGCTGGGCGATGTAGGCGTAGTTGATGCCGTGGAATCCATAACGCCGCAACCCCAGATCCTGCGGTATCGGCAGGCGTTGCGCCAAGGGGGGGAGCGTGGCGTGAAAAGCGGTATCAAAACAGGCTATTTGCGCCACACCAAAATGCTCATGACACACATCGACACCCAGCAAATTACTCGGCAAATGTAACGGCGCCAACGGGATAATGCTATTTAATCTGGCGCGCTCAGTCGCGTCTATCCAGCGTGCAGGTTCGGTCACTGCGCCGCCATGCACCAGCCTGTGCCCGATGACAGCGGGCTTATCGGTACCCAGATCCCGCATGAGCGTATCAAAAGCGGCGCGCTGATCATGTAGCAAACCCCGGCCTATATGCGGATAATTAAAATCCCGCCGTGCGCCATCAGCATCGAACAAACTGGCTTTGAGTGATGATGAACCACTATTGATGACCAGAATGCCGGGCATTAGTAAGGCCATTCCCAATCGCGTATTGCAGGCATGTCTTCACCATGCTGCTCGATGTATTGCTTGTGCTCGATGAGCTTGTCATGCATGGCTTGTTTGATATGCGCCGCACGATGCTGGATCTTGGGCACGCGATCCACCACGTCTATAACCAGGTGGAATCTGTCCAGGTCGTTGAGCACAACCATGTCAAATGGTGTGGTGGTCGTGCCTTCTTCTTTATAGCCGCGCACATGCAAATTATCATGATTGGTGCGGCGATAAGTCAGGCGATGAATAAGCCAGGGGTAGCCGTGGTAAGCAAAAATAACAGGCTTATCTGTAGTAAATAAGCTGTCAAAATCTCGGTCAGGCAGGCCATGCGGATGTTCTTCGCTCGGTTGCAAGGTCATCAAATCAACCACATTCACTACGCGGATTTTAATTTCCGGCGCGAGTTGCCGCAGGATATCCACCGCCGCCAAAATCTCCAATGTCGGCACATCGCCGCAACATCCCATCACCACATCGGGCATATCCGCCTGATCGGTACTTGCCCATTCCCAGATGCCTATGCCTGCAGTGCAATGCTTGATCGCCGCGTCCATACTCAGCCACTGTGGCGCGGGCTGCTTGCCGGCAACGATGACGTTAACGTAGTTGCGACTGTTAAGGCAATGGTTCGCCACCGAGAGCAGGGTGTTTGCGTCTGGTGGCAAATACACGCGGATGATTTCCGCTTTCTTGTTCACCACATGGTCGATAAAACCGGGATCCTGATGGGAAAAGCCATTGTGATCCTGCCGCCACACATGCGAAGTGAGCAGATAATTCAGCGAGGCAATCGGCCTGCGCCAGGGGATTTCCTGGCTGGTCACTTTCAGCCATTTCGCATGCTGGTTAAACATGGAGTCGATGAGGTGAATAAACGCTTCATAGCAGGAAAAGAACCCATGCCGCCCGGTAAGCAGATAGCCTTCCAGCCAACCCTGGCAAGTATGTTCAGACAAAATCTCCATCACTCGCCCGTCTGGGGCGAGGTGGTCATCTGCACCGATACGTTCCGCCATCCAGCTACGATTAGTCACCTCAAACAGCGCGCCCAGCCGATTAGATGCCGTTTCATCTGGCCCGAATACGCGGAAATTCTCCATATTCTGGCGCATGACATCACGCAAATAAGTCCCCAACACTCGCGTCGCCTCGCCCTCTGTCCGTCCCGGTTGCGGCACAGCCACTGCGTAATCGCGGAAATCAGGCAAACGCAGGTCATGCAGCAATATGCCGCCATTCGCATGCGGATTCGCGCCCATACGCCGTGCGCCAACGGGAGCGAGCGTAGCCAGTTCGGGCAGCAATTTACCATTCACGTCGAACAGGTCTGCAGGATGATAATGCCGCATCCATGTATCCAGCATCGCTACGTGCTCAGGCTTGGTTGCCATTTCCGATAACGGCACCTGATGCGAACGCCATGAACCTTCAGTTGGCAAACCATCAACTTCCTTCGGTCCGGTCCAGCCTTTAGGCGAACGCAGTATGATCATCGGCCAGATTGGACGTTCAATGTTGCCCTCAACGCGAGCACGGTGCTGAATTTGTTTGATTTCGGCGATGATCGTATCCATGGTCGCCGCCATTTGTTCATGCATCAGCGCGGGATCATCACCCTCGACAAAATACGGCTGATAACCATAACCCACGAACAACTGCCGCAGTTCCTCATGACTAATACGCGCCAGCACCGCTGGATTGGCAATCTTGTAGCCATTCAGATGCAGAATCGGCAATACTGCGCCATCGGTTTTGGGATTCAGAAATTTATTGGAATGCCATGCGGTTGCCAGTGGACCGGTTTCCGCCTCGCCATCACCGACCACACAGCAGGCAATCAAATCCGGGTTATCAAACACGGCACCATAAGCATGCGATACCGCATAGCCTAACTCGCCGCCTTCATGAATAGAACCTGGGGTTTCAGGTGCGGCATGGCTGGGTATGCCACCGGGGAACGAAAACTGGCGAAACAGATGTTTCATGCCGATTTCATCCTGGGTAACATTAGGATAAAAATCGCTGTAAGTCCCTTCCAGATAGGTATTCGCCACTACTGCGGGACCGCCATGACCAGGGCCGGCAATGAAGATCATATTCAAATCATCACGGCGTATCACCCGATTCATGTGCGCATAAATGAAATTCAACCCGGGTGTCGTTCCCCAATGCCCAAGCAAACGCGGCTTGATGTGCGCAAGACTGATCGGCTGTTTTAATAAGGGATTATCCAGCAAATAAATTTGCCCAACCGCGAGATAGTTGGCAGCGCGCCAATAGCGGTCGATAAGATCGAGTTCTGTAGCAGTAAGCACTTGCGTCATGACTTTCTCCAGATGATGTCATCTTATTATAGACTGGAAAATATGACGATATTGCGATTGTTGCGCTTGCGCCTAATAAACCCAAAAACTAACGCCCGCAGGCTGTAGCACCCAAACCTGTTAAATATAGCAAGAATCTATCAACAGCATAGTCATAATTCATTAGCGGTTTATGAATCCCCCATCTATTATGGTATCCATAATAATTAAAAATACGGATTAACCAACTACCGAAGGAGAAACACATGACATCAGAAGCGAAATGCCCATTTGTTCATAAAGCTGGAAGTGGTCCGTCAAACCGGGACTGGTGGCCGAACCAGCTTCCGCTCGAAATCCTGCATCAGCATATCCCCGAGTCCAGCCCGATGGGCGCGGACTTCAACTACGCCAAAGAATTCAAAACCCTCGACCTCGCGGCCGTGAAGCATGACCTTACCGCCCTGATGACCGACTCACAGGAATGGTGGCCCGCAGATTACGGTCACTATGGTCCTTTTTTCATCCGCATGGCATGGCACAGCGCAGGGACCTACCGCACCGGTGACGGTCGTGGCGGTGCAGGCCACGGCAATCAGCGTTTCGCCCCGCTCAACAGCTGGCCAGATAATGTCAACCTCGACAAAGCACGCCGGCTGTTGTGGCCGATCAAGCAGAAGTATGGCAAGAAAATTTCCTGGGCCGACCTCATCGTGCTCGCAGGCAACGTTGCCATGGAATCAATGGGCTTCAAAACCTTCGGCTTCGCCGGCGGACGCGAGGATATCTGGGCACCAGAGACTGACGTTTACTGGGGCAATGAACAAAAATGGCTGGATGACAAGGCCCGCTATACCGGCGAACGCGACCTCGAAAATCCGCTGGCCGCGGTGCAGATGGGGCTGATTTACGTCAACCCGGAAGGTCCGGGCGGCAACCCGGATCCAGTCGGGTCTGGCCGCGATGTGCGCGAAACCTTTGCGCGCATGGCCATGAACGACGAAGAGACGGTAGCACTCACCTGCGGCGGCCACACTTTCGGCAAATGCCACGGTGCGGGTCCAGCCACGCATGTGGGACCTGAGCCGGAAGCCGCACCTATCGAACAACAGGGGCTGGGCTGGAAGAGCAGTTATGCCAGCGGTAAAGGTGGCGATCAGATCGGCAGCGGTCTGGAAGGCTCGTGGACGCCGACCCCGACGCAGTGGGACATGAGCTATCTCGACATGCTATTCGGCAACGAATGGGAGCTGACCAAGAGCCCGGCGGGTGCCCATCAGTGGACCCCAAAAGTGCCCAACGACAGTAATATGGCCCCCGCCGCAGGGGATGCATCGAAACGCGTGCCCATCATCATGACAGCTGCGGACATGGCGATGCGCATGGATCCGATCTATGAACCGATTGCACGTCGCTTCCACAAAAATCCGGCAGAATTCGCCGATGCCTTCGCACGTGCCTGGTTCAAGCTGACCCACCGTGACATGGGGCCACGTACGCGTTATCTGGGTCCCGAAGTGCCCAAGGAAGAACTGATCTGGCAAGACCCCATTCCCGCCGTCGATTATCCTCTGATCAACGACCAGGATGTTGCCGCACTCAAGACTAAGGTACTGGCGTCCGGGTTGAGTATTGCGGAACTGATTTCGACCGCCTGGGCCTCGGCATCGACGTTCCGTGGCTCCGACAAGCGCGGCGGTGCCAACGGCGCACGCATCCGCCTTGCACCGCAAAAAGACTGGGAAGCCAACCAGCCGCAGCAATTGGCCAAAGTGCTGACCAAACTTGAAGGCATCCAGACTGAGTTCAACGCGAGTGGCAAAAAGGTCTCGATGGCCGATCTCATCGTGCTGGCTGGCTGCGCAGCTGTCGAAGCGGCGGCAAAGCAAGCGGGGCATGCAGTAACCGCACCGTTCACACCAGGGCGCATGGACGCTACACAAGAACAGACCGACGTAGAGGCTTTCGCCGTGCTCGAACCGGTTGCCGATGGTTTCCGCAATTACCAGAAAGGCAAGTACGCAGTCTCGGCCGAGGAGCTACTGCTCGACAAGGCACAACTGCTGACACTTACCGCACCCGAAATGACGGTGCTAATCGGCGGTATGCGTGCACTGAGCGCGACCGTTGGTCAGACCAGGAACGGAATCTTCACCCAACAGCCAGGGGTGCTCACCAACGACTTTTTCGTCAACCTGCTTGATATGAGTACGGCGTGGCAGCCTGTTGCGAACAGCGAGGATGTGTTCGAAGGGCGCGATCGCAAGACGGGTGAAGTCAAATGGACTGGCACCCGCGTCGATCTGATCTTCGGTTCTAACTCCCAGCTTCGCGCTATCGCGGAAGCCTACGCTTGCAACGACGCGCAGCCAGCGTTTGTGCGTGACTTTGTCGCGGCCTGGCACAAGGTGATGAATCTGGATCGCTTCGACCTTGCGTAATACCGGCGGTGGATCCTTAACGGGCTTATGTTGAACAACCTGACCTGGCTGGCACGGCTAATCCCGAACCAGGTCAGGGTTGCCTGATTAGACCGACGCAGCCTGCGCCACCATATCCAGCGCCAGCGCTTCAGCCACTTTGATGCCATCTATTGCCGCCGATAATATGCCGCCGGCGTAACCGGCACCTTCTCCAGTGGGGTATAAACCGCGTGTATTCAGGCTTTGATAGTCGTCACCACGTTTGATGCGGATAGGCGAGGAAGTCCGCGTTTCCACGCCGGTCAGCACAGCATCGGGCAGGGCGAAGCCGCGTATCTGTTTGTCAAATGCGGGCAGGGCTTCGCGCATGGCGGTGATGATGTAATCGGGCAGGGCGGTCGCCAGGTCACACATGGTCACACCCGGGGTATAAGACGGCACGACTTCGCCCAGCTGGGTGGATGGGCGTTGCGCCAGAAAGTCCCCGACTAACTGCGCAGGGGCATTGTAGTTGCTGCCACCTAGCTCAAACGCACGGCGTTCCCACTGGCGCTGGAACTCCATCCCCGCCAATGGGTGCTCGCCACAGTCTTCAGGATTGATATTTACCACCATGCCGCTGTTGGCATTGCGCTCGTTACGCGAATACTGGCTCATGCCATTGGTGACTACGTAACCTTCTTCCGATGCTGCCGCCACCACTGTACCGCCCGGGCACATGCAGAAGCTGTACACCGCACGCCCATTGCTGGCGTGGTGAACTAATTTATAATCCGCCGCGCCCAATTCGGGGTGACCTGCACTGTCGCCAAAGCGACACTGGTCGATAAGATGTTGCGGATGCTCTATGCGCAAACCGATGGCAAATGGTTTGGCCTCGATATACACGCCGCGCTCATACAGCATGGTAAAGGTATCGCGTGCGCTGTGACCGATAGCCAGCACGATGTGATTGCTCATCACCCGCTCACCATCTGCCAGCACCACGCCCTGTATCGCATCACCCTCGCGGAGGATATCAACGACGCGCTGCTGAAAACGTATCTCGCCGCCCAGGGACTCAATAGTTGCACGCATTTTCTCCACCATGCCCACTAGACGGAACGTGCCGATATGCGGCTTGCTGACATAGGCTATCTCCGGTGGTGCGCCGGCGGTGATGAATTCATCAATAACTTTGCGCCCGTAATGCTTGGGGTCTTTAATCTGGCTGTAGAGCTTGCCGTCGGAGAACGTCCCCGCGCCACCTTCGCCAAACTGCACGTTGGACTCGGGATTCAACTTGCGTTTGCGCCACAAGCCCCAGGTATCCTGAGTCCGTTCACGCACTGCCTTGCCGCGCTCAAGCACTATAGGGCGAAAACCCATTTGCGCCAGTATCAGCGCAGCAAATATGCCTGCGGGACCAAAGCCGATGACCACAGGACGTTGTGTCAAATCAACAGGTGCGCTGGCAACCTGGTGATAACCTATGTCAGGCGCGATGCTGATATGCTTGTCCTGCTTCACTTTCGCCAATACCGCTGCGTCATTTTGCACTGCGACATCAACGGTATAAACAAACAAAATCTGCGAGCGTTTACGTGCGTCTTGTCCGCGCCTGAACACGGTATAGCTGACCAATTTATCGGGCATGATTTTCAGCCGCTGACAAATCGCCGCAGGCAAAGCGGACTCAGGATGGTCCAGAGGTAGTTTGATTTCGGTAATACGCAGCATAGTGGACGGCAAAGTGAACAACAAAGTGCTATTTTACCGCCGCTGGTGATGCTAACCAAATGATTTTCTTGGTAGCTTTCATGTAAAATAGTCGTTTGATTTAAAGCAGATAACAACATGGCGATACAGTGGTTTCCAGGACACATGACCTCGGCGCGCAAAAAAGCCGCCGAAACCATGGCATTGACCGATATAGTCATCGAGGTGCTCGACGCGCGGCTGCCTGAAGCCAGCAGTAATCCGATGATAGAAGAGCTGCGTGTATTCCGCCAGCGTCCGTGCTTAAAAATTCTGAACAAGGCTGATTTGGCCGACCCGGCAACCACCAAAGCCTGGCTGGATTATTACAACAAGCAAAAAGGCGTGAAAGCGGTTGCGCTGTCATGCAAAAAGCCCAGCGATGTCGCCAAAATCCCAGCCATGTGTTTAGCTCTCGCATCGCATCGCGGTACTACACTCAAACCCTTACGCATGATGATCATGGGTATCCCCAACGTCGGCAAGTCAACGCTGATGAACGCGTTACTCAAACGCCGCGTGGCAAAAGTAGGCGATGAGCCAGCGGTGACCAAAAGTCAGCAAAAATTAGAGCTGAATGACCACATGATACTGATCGACACGCCAGGCATGATGTGGCCACGCATCGCGCACCAGAGTGATGGATTGATGCTCGCCGCCAGTCACGCGATTGGACGCAACGCAGTGATAGATGAAGAGGTTGCCACCTTCCTGGCGGAGAACCTGTTACAGAGCTATGCGCCGCTCATTACTCAACGCTACGGCTTTGATACTGCTGACAAGGATGCTGTAGGCGTAATCGAAGCCATCGCTGCCAAACGTGGTTATCGACTCAAAGGCGGTGCAGTGGACTTTGAAAAAGCGTGCATGACACTGTTGCAGGATTATCGCCTGGGTACTTTGGGGCGCATCAGCCTGGAAACCCCAAGCAGCCGTGCAGCGATGCTAGCCTTGGCAAGCGAAACAGTGACGACGCTGGGTACGACTGAGAGTGGAATAGACTCGCTCGGCGACGATTAAGCTTAGTTGGGACGTGTCCCAACTAAATCACAACCCCAATCTACGCCATATCTCCGTGGTGGCAACAGATTGATTCATGGTGTAAAAGTGCAAGCCTGGTACGTTGTTGGCTAGCAGGCGTTCACACAGGTTAGTGACGACATCTAGTCCGTAAGCACGGATGGAGTCGATATCATCATTGTACGCTTCCAGCTTCTTGCGCATCCAGCGCGGGATTTCTGCGCCACAGGCATCAGAGAAACGTGCAAGCTGGGAGAAATTGCCGATAGGCATGATGCCTGGCACAATAGGTGCGGTAATGCCTAGCTTGGCGCAATCATCGACAAAGGCGAAATAGGCATCAGCATTGAAGAAATACTGGGTAATCGCAGCATTTGCACCTGCGTCCATTTTACGCTTGAAATTCATCAAGTCATCGTGTGCACTTTTAGCTTGTGGATGAACTTCTGGGTAAGCGGCAACTTCGATATTGAACCAGTCACCGGTTTCATTGCGGATAAATTCTACTAATTCATTGGCATAGCGAAACTCGCCAGCACTGGCCATGCCTGAGGGCAAATCGCCGCGCAGGGCGACGATATGGCGGATGTTGTTACTTTGGTATTCGCCCAATATCGCACGGATATTGTCACGAGTGGAGCCTATGCATGACAGATGCGGCGCAGCTTCTAGCCCCGCATGCTGGATATCGAGCACAGTTGCCAAGGAATGGTCGCGAGTGGAGCCACCCGCGCCAAATGTCACTGAAAAGAACTTGGGATGCAGCGTAGCCAATTGGCTACGCACGTCGCGCAGCTTGTCCATGCCTTCGGGGGTCTTGGGCGGAAAGAACTCGAAACTAAACGTGCGTGCGGTCATGACAATATTCCCTTAGATTAGCTTAATAGCGGTAGTGGTTCGCTTTATATGGGCCCGTTTTGTCCACGCCGATGTAAGCTGCCTGTTGATCCGACAACTCGGTCAACACTGCATTCAGTGTTTTCAATTGCAAACGGGCAACTTTTTCATCCAGATGCTTAGGCAAGGTATAAACACCCACTGGATAATCCGCTGTACGGCTATACAATTCTATCTGCGCGATAGTCTGATTAGCAAATGAAGAGCTCATGACATACGATGGGTGGCCGGTTCCGCAACCCAAGTTTACCAGACGACCCTTAGCCAGCATGATAATGCGCTTGCCGTCAGGGAATATGATGTGATCAACCTGTGGCTTGATTTCTTCCCACTGGTATTTTTCCACGCCAGCAACGTCGATTTCATTATCGAAGTGACCGATATTGCAAACGATAGCCTGGTTCTTCATTTTTACCATGTGGTCATGGGTAATGACGTGGTAGTTGCCTGTCGCCGTAACGAAGATATCCGCTTTATCGCAAGCGTAATCCATAGTCACAACACGGTAGCCTTCCATCGCTGCTTGCAGTGCGCAGATAGGATCGATTTCGGTAATCCATACTTGTGCTGAAAGCGCACGCAACGCTTGAGCTGAACCTTTACCCACGTCGCCGTAACCAGCAACCACAGCAATTTTGCCCGCGACCATCACGTCGGTTGCGCGCTTGATACCATCAACCAAAGATTCACGGCAGCCATACAGGTTGTCGAATTTGGATTTGGTAACAGAATCATTAACGTTAATCGCCGGGAATTTCAATTCGCCACGTTCGTGCATCTGGTATAAACGATGTACGCCGGTAGTGGTTTCTTCAGTCACGCCTTTGATGTGTGCAAGACGAACTGAATACCAGGTCGGTGCAACAGCCAATTTAGCTTTAATCGCAGCGTAGAGCACGCGCTCTTCTTCGCTGGTAGGGTGTGACAGTACGCTGATGTCGGTTTCTGCACGCGCGCCCAGATGCAGCAATAAAGTCGCATCGCCGCCATCATCCAGAATCATGTTGGAATAGCCGCCATCCGTCCATTCAAAAATACGGTGAGTGTAATCCCAGTAATCAACCAGTGACTCGCCTTTGACCGCGAATACAGGTGTACCTGTCGCTGCAATGGCTGCTGCTGCGTGATCTTGAGTGGAAAAAATATTGCATGAAGCCCAACGCACTTCTGCGCCAAGTGCCTGCAAGGTTTCTATCAGCACACCAGTCTGGATGGTCATGTGCAAGCTGCCGGTGATGCGCGCACCCTTGAGTGGCTTGGTCGCAGCAAATTCTTCACGAATTGCCATCAAACCTGGCATTTCGATTTCCGCGATGTTCAGTTCCTTACGTCCCCATGCAGCAAGCGACATATCGGCAATTACATAATCAGTGGTATTACAAGTTGAGGTAACGGCATTCATACCGATCTCCTTTCAATAGTTTGGGTAATGGATTACAGACCAGCTGCAGATTTCAACTCTTCTGCTTTGTCAGTGGCTTCCCATGTAAATTCTGGCTCATCGCGACCGAAGTGACCGTAACTTGCTGTGCGAGTGTAGATAGGGCGCAGTAAATTCAAGGTTTGAATAATGGCTTTAGGACGCAAATCAAAATGCGCTTCGACTAACTTTCCAATACGTTCGTCACTGATCTTGCCAGTACCGAAAGTATTCACCATCAATGAAACAGGGCGTGCAACACCAATCGCATAGGCAACCTGCACCAGACACTTGGTCGCCAGACCTGCGGCAACAATATTCTTCGCAACATAACGACCTGCGTAAGCAGCAGAACGATCGACTTTGGTAGGATCCTTACCCGAGAAAGCACCACCACCGTGAGGCGCTGCACCACCATAGGTATCAACGATGATTTTACGACCTGTCAGACCGGCATCACCCATAGGGCCACCGATAACGAAACGGCCAGTCGGGTTGACCAGGTAACGCACGTCAGTTTTGAGCATATCCGCAGGAATCACTGGCTTGATAATCTCTTCGATAACGGCTTCCTGAATTTGCGCGTGGGAAACATCAGGATGATGCTGGGTAGACAGCACAACGGTATCGACATGCTGCGGCTTGCCGTCAACATAACGGATGGACACTTGTGACTTTGCGTCTGGACGCAACCATGGCAAACGACCGTCTTTACGCAATTCAGCCTGGCGCTCGACTAAACGGTGCGCAAGGTAAATTGGCATAGGCATTAACGATGGGGTTTCGTCACAAGCATAACCAAACATCAAGCCCTGGTCGCCAGCGCCCTGATCCAGATCCAGGCCCTGACCTTCATTCACGCCTTGCGCGATATCAGCGGACTGTTTGCCGAAAGTGGTAAGCACGGAGCAGGTGTTGTAATCGAAGCCGATATCAGAACTGTCATAACCTATGCGCTTCACCGTCTGGCGGGCGATCTGGTTGTAATCTATCATCGCGTGGGTGGTAATTTCACCCGCGATAACGACTAAGCCGGTAGTAACCAGTGTTTCACAAGCGACACGCGCATGTGGATCCTGAGTGAGGATGGCATCGAGGACTGCATCGGAGATTTGGTCAGCGACTTTGTCGGGATGACCTTCGGAAACGGATTCTGAGGTAAAAATGTAATCTTGCATGGCACACACGCCTTTCTGTAATTAAATGACCAAAAAGTAAGACGTGAGCGTCGTTGCTAGATAAACGGTCTGAGCCTGGCAGGGTTTCCCCGTCGCAACGCTCCTCAAACCAAGCGCGTATTTTAGCTAACTATTGCATCCATGTATATATGTGCCGGAATTTTGATGTTAGTCCCATGTATTTATGGGTCTTGAGTTAAAATAGTCGCTACTGTTTGATCATTCCTGACTGCATGCGTTTATTTTTTCTTCGATTATTGGCAAAGTTACCGCTGCGATTCTGGCATAACGTCGGTGCGTTTGGTGGCTGGCTGACGTATCGCAGCGACAAACGTTACGCCGCCAAAATTCAGCAGAATCTTGCACAAAGTCATATCGCGACCAATGACGCAGAGTACCAGCAATTACTCCAGCAGACGGCTCGTGAAATCGGCAAAGGTGCAGCTGAAATTCTGCCTATCTGGTTGCGCCCTTATCAGGATGTATTGAAACTGGTGCAAGCCTGTCATGGCTGGGAACACGTAGAAGCCGCTGCTAAATCAGGTAAAGGTATCCTGGCGATGACCCCACACCTGGGTTGCTTTGAAATCGTCAGCCTTTACTATGCAGCCCGCCGCCCGATGACGGTAATGTATAAGCCACCACGCCAGGCTTGGGTGGAAGATATTATGCGGGCAGGGCGTGCGCGCGGACAAATCAGCCTGGCGACTACCGATGTAAAAGGCGTACGTGCATTACTGACTGCGTTGAAAAAAGGTGAGGCGGTTGGTGTGTTGCCCGATCAGGTTGCGAGTCGAGGAGAGGGGGTATGGGCAAATTTTTTTGGTCGTCCTGCTTACACGCCGACTCTCGTTGCTCGCTTACATCAATCGACAGGCGCTGTGCCACTGTTGATGTTTGGTGAACGCCTGCCAGATGGTAAGGGTTATATTATTCACATTGAACCACTGGCTGCCGATATGAGCGGTGATAAACAGGCTGCCAGCATTGCGCTCAACGTCGCTTTAGAACAGCTCATCCGTAAATTCCCTACGCAATATTTATGGAGCTATAACCGTTACAAACGTCCAGGTGGTGTAGAACCACCGCCTGCTGAATAAACGGCATACACTTTGCGTACCAATAACTTTACTAAAATTTTGTCTGTTAGTATCGCCCAGCTCATGACGCGCCTGGGTATAGCCGTGCTCTGGCTGCTGCATTTATTGCCGTTTGCCGTGATTGCAATGATAGGCGAAGGCTTGGGCTACGTGATTTATTATGTTGCTGGCAAACGCCGCAAAATAGGCGCGACTAATCTGGCTTTATGCTTCCCTGCGTGGTCAGAACAACAGCGTAATCGTATATTACGCAAACATTTCCAGGTTCTGAGTCGGGCGGCACTGGAGCATAGTATTTTATCCTGGTCACGTCATGCGCGAGCAGGAAAACTGGTTAAAGTTGAAGGCTGGGAGCACTTTACTGCCGTGCAAGATGGTCCGGTTATTCTGCTCGCGCCCCATTTTGTGGGATTGGATATGGGCGGTCTGCCACTATTACTTGGGCACCACACTTTAGTCTCTATGTATAGCCGCCTGAAAAACCCGCTCATGGATGCGCTCATACTAAGAATGCGTAAACGTTTTGGTACTAATATTCTCATTTCCCGACATGAAGGTGTGCGCCCACTTATTCGTGAAATCAAGCATGGCGCGGCTTTATACTATTTACCCGATCAGGATTTTGGTGCGAAAGATGCCGAATTCGCTCCTTTTTTTGGCATACCGGCAGCAACAATTAATGCCTTACCACGACTGGCAAAAGTTACCCGTGCAAAAATATTACCGGCAGTGACTCGCCAACTGCCAAACGGTCAAGGCTATGTGCTAAAGTTTTATCCTGCCTGGGAAAATTTCCCCAGTGACAACATGCTGGCTGATATTACCCGCATGAATGCTTTTATTGAAGAGCGTGTGCTTGAAATGCCAGAACAATATTTTTGGTTACACAAACGTTTCAAAACACGACCTTTGGGTGAACCAAGTGTATATAAATGATGAATCTTAAATTTACTAAAATGCATGGTGCCGGCAACGATTTTGTCGTCATTGATGCGATTAATCAGAACGTGAATCTGAGCACAGAACAGATTCGTCATATTGCTGACCGGCACATGGGCGTGGGCTGCGATCAATTACTGCTGGTTGAGCGTCCGACACGTGATGATGCAGATTTTCGCTATCGCATTTTTAACGCTGATGGCAGCGAAGTAGAACAATGCGGTAACGGTGCACGCTGTTTTGTGCGCTTTGTGCATGACCACGGCCTGACGCAGCAGCGAGAAATTCGGGTTGAAACAGCATCTGGTATCATCGTGCCACGACTGGAAAACGATGGGCGTGTTACCGTCAATATGGGTGCGCCGCGTTTCGAACCGGTTGACATTCCCTTTGTTGCGCCAGAGCGTGCGCTCACTTATGCGCTCGATGTCGATGGTAAAAACCTGACTATAAGCGCACTTTCCATGGGTAACCCGCATGCAGTACAACTGGTTGACGATGTTGATACTGCACCCGTTGCCACAGTCGGTGCCCATATAGAAACTCACCCGCGCTTCCCCAATCGCGTCAATGCTGGATTTATGCAAATTGTAGATCGTAGCCATATCCGCTTGCGTGTGTTTGAACGTGGTGCGGGTGAAACCCTGGCCTGCGGCACAGGGGCTTGCGCTGCCGTAGTTGCCGGGATAAGCCTGGGGCTATTGGATCAGCAAGTTGACGTCAGCACCCGTGGCGGCATGCTGACTATTTCCTGGGCTGGTGGCAACACACCTGTATGGCTGACTGGCCCCACTGTTAATGTATTTGAAGCCGAAATCCCGTTATGAAAACTGAAGAAATCGCCCGTTACCTCGCCGCTCATCCTGAGTTTTTTGATCAGTTCCCGCATTTATTGACAGATATTCGTTTCAGTCATCCCCATGATGGGCGGGCGATTCCTATCGCAGAACGCCAAATCTTGAATCTGCGTGACAAAGTCGCCCTGCTGGAAAACAAACTGGTCGAATTGATTCGGTTTGGTGAAGAGAACGATGTTATTTCTCAAAAGATGCACCATATAGCCAGTGCCACAATGTCTGCACGTGACCTTGATACGCTGATACACGCCCTATATTTGAACCTGCGGGAAGATTTTGATATTCCTCATGCACTCATCAGAATTTGGCAGGGCACCGGTTCAGGCCCAGAATTTGCTCCCTGCACTGAGGATTTGATTAACTGGGTGAGTAACATGCCCCATCCTCAATGCGGTGCATATCTGCATGAAGAGGCGCTATCCTGGCTTGGCGATACGCCGCTTTTGCGTTCCTATGCGGCGGTGCCGTTAAAACACAATGAAACACTGGGCGTGCTTATTCTCGCCTCTGAAGATGCTCAACGCTTTTATCCGCAGATGGGTACTTTGTATCTGCAGCGCTTGGGTGAGTTAATTGCATCAGGTGTGCAACGGATGACATGAACGATAGCCTGCTGAACGCGTATCTTGAGTATATCTCTGCGGAACGTGGATTGGCTGCACTTACGCTGGACAACTACCAGCGCGATTTAAAGTTACTGTTCCAGCACTTGACCTCAACGACGCTGGATAAGGCGCTGGCGCATGATATACGTCGCATCGTTGCCCGTTTGCATGCTCAAGGACTGTCTGGCAAAAGCCTGGCACGTATATTATCCTCCTGGCGGGGATTTTACCGTTATCTCAACCTGCGTCACGGCTATAGCAATAATCCTTGTGATGGCTTGCGGGCGCCTAAACACCGCCGCGCTTTGCCACACAGTTTATCGGTAGAACAGGCGCAACAGTTACTGGAAACGCATGCTGATGATGCTCTGGATGTACGTGATAGCGCGATGTTCGAATTGTTTTATTCATCAGGCTTGCGTCTGACGGAGCTTGCCAGTTTAACTATGAGCCAACTGGATATAGCGCAAGCAGAAATTCATATTGTGGGTAAGGGCAACAAAGCGCGTATCGTGCCGATAGGCACAGTCGCACTCACGGCCTTGCAGACATGGTTAGCTCAGCGCCCAGCGCAGACTGATGCGGTCTTTCCCGGTCGCAATAATACACATCTTACCCAGCGCGCTATTGCATTACGTTTAAAGCGCCGTGCCGCGCTAGCAGGCGTGACTGCCAATGTACATCCGCATGTGTTACGCCATGCCTTTGCATCACATCTGTTGCAATCATCGGGAGATTTACGTGCCGTGCAGGAGTTGTTAGGCCATGCCAGCATCAGCACAACTCAAATTTACACGCAACTCGATTTTCAGCACCTCGCAACTACCTACGATCAGGCGCATCCGCGGGCAAAAAAGCGAGCGGACAGCAAAAAGGACGGTTAAACCGTCCTTTTTGTTGATGCTGAATAGTTTTAGCCTGCCCGGGATTTGAATCTCAGGCTAGCTAACTACGATTAACGTTCGCCTTGAACAGTGACCGTAATTTCAGCTACCACGTCAGTATGCAATGAAATGCTGACTGGGAAATCGCCAATAGCTTTTAACGGACCATTAGGCATACGAATTTCCGCTTTAGCAACTTCGAAACCGGCTGCGTTCAAACCTGCAGCGATGTCGATGTTGGTGATAGAACCAAACAAACGGCCATCCATACCCGCTTTTTGCGATACAACCAAAACATACTCAGCCAATTTAGCTGCGCGTGCTTGAGCCGCTGCCAATGTAGCTGCTTGTGCTTTCTCTAATTCAGCACGACGCTCTTCAAAATGCTTCAAGTTAGCAGCGGTTGCGCGCTTAGCTTTACCTTGAGGAATTAAGAAGTTACGTGCGTAACCGTCTTTAACTTTAACCACATCACCTAAAGTACCGAGGTTAACCACTTTTTCCATAAGAATAATTTGCATGGTAATCTCCTAGTGCAAGTCGGTGTAAGGCATCAACGCAAGGAAGCGTGCGCGCTTGATAGCGGTGGACAACTGACGTTGAAAACGGGTTTTAGTCCCAGTGATACGTGCAGGGATGATTTTGCCGTTTTCAGCAACAAAGTCTTTTAACAGTTCAGCGTCTTTGTAATCTACCCAAGCGATACCTTCAACGGTAAAGCGGCAGAACTTACGACGTTTGAACAACTGACGGGAACCTTCCCGACGTTTGGTGTTGGTCTTGCTATTAGTTGGACGAGGCATGATGCACTCCTATCTAAATGTTTTCTAAGCTGCAAATATGCAGCACTATATGTGAACTTTTCTGACTCTTTTGTGCGAGAAAACCAGTAACACTTAACGTTTGCGCCAATTCCAGCTGACTCAATTTTTTGGCTAACTCACCCACAGCTAACGCTGCTAACTCTACTTTTACTTGCCGTGCCATGTTTGCTTCAATTTGCTGCGATTCATGCAGAATCTTGCATTCGATTAAAGGCAAACCTGCTGGCGTGTAACGTAATGCATCGCATTGGGTAAGAATGCCGCTGAATTCAACCTGATTAGCTTGCAAATAAATTAAGCAGCTTCAGTGGCTTCAGGTGCAACTTCAGTGTTCGCGGTCAAAGAACGTGATTTCTCATCCTTCATCATAGGTGAAGGTGTGGTCACTGCTTCATCCATACGGATGGTCAGATGACGTAAAACCGCGTCGTTGAATTTAAAGCCATGCTCTAATTCATCTAGGGTTTCTTGATCACATTCAATGTTCATTAACACATAGTGTGCTTTGTGAACTTTTTGGATTGGGTAAGCCATCTGGCGACGACCCCAGTCTTCCAGGCGATGGATTTGACCATTGCGTGTAGTAACTTGGGTGCGGTAACGCTCGATCATCGCGGGCACTTGCTCGCTTTGATCAGGGTGTACGATAAACACGATTTCATAATGACGCATGCAAAACTCCTTCTGGTTAAAGCCCTCCGTGCGTAAGCGGTAGGACAAGGGGGGAAACCGAGCATTATATTGTAGATTCAGCTAGTTAGCAAGTTCTGCAAACATGTCCATTTCAGCTTGACTAAATCCCGCGGCAATACGCGCTTCAACATGAATAGGTTTGCGTAACTTGGGCGCATTATATTCACGCAACAATCGCCTAAATGTCGCTACTGGCTCCATACCCTGCTGCGCGCACAAAAAGGCATACCAACGGTTTCCTACTGCGACATGCCCAACTTCGTCATGCAGGATAATCGCCAATATTGCAGCTGCGTCATGCGCCCCAACAGAAGCCAATTTGTGCATAATAGCCGGCAGGGCATCCAATCCACGGGCTTCTAACACTCGCGGCACCAGCGCCATGCGAACCAGTGGGTCATGCGCCGTCTGCACAGCCATGTCCCACAGTCCGTTATGCGCGCTAAAGTCACCATATTCATAACCCATGCTTTGCAAATGCGCTCGCAATAGTGAAAAGTGATACGCCTCCTCAGCGGCTACCCGCAACCAGTCTTCATAATAATCACGCGGCAAATCACGAAAGCGGTAAATCGCATCCAATGCCAAGTTGATCGCATTGAATTCAATGTGTGCGAGCGCGTGTAACAACGCAGCTCTGCCGTCCACCGTGGATAATTTACGCTTCTCAACCAGCAATGCCGAGACTAGTTCCGGCTTGGGTGGCCTACCTGGAATGGGAATAGGAATAATGGGGGCAGAATCATGCGTATAGCTGACTTCATCAGCCAGCCATGCATCGCGCAAAGAAGAAATCTGCTCTAATTTATAATCAACGTCGCACGCCTGCAAGCATTCAAACGTTTTAACAAATAGATTGGTAAGCATAATTTATACGAGGGCTGTATTGCAGTTAACTTACATGATTGCCATGTACGCTTATAAATCTTATTTAATTTTGAAACTCTGAAATTAAAAACGGCAGCTATCCGAAATAATCCGTCTAACTGCCGACTGTTGCCGATTACAATTTTATACGTCTAAATTACGCACACCCATCGCATTGGTTTCAATAAATGCGCGGCGGGGCTCCACTTGATCCCCCATTAGCGTGACGAAAATTTCATCCGCATTTATTGCATCTTCAATTTGTACGCGCATTAAACGACGGACTTTAGGATCCATGGTTGTTTCCCACAACTGACTTGGGTTCATCTCACCCAGACCTTTGTAACGTTGTATGGACAGGCCGCGCTTTACGTCGTTGAGTAACCACTCCAGCGCATCCTTGAACGAGCTTACCGGTTGTGATTTCTCACCACGTTGAGCGCGTGCACCAGCACTTAACAGGCCTTGGAGAACCTGACTAGTATCCCTTATTTGAATGTAGTCTACGCTTTGGACAAAACTGCTATCCAGGCGAGTAATCTGGGTATTGCCATGATATTGGCGTAAGATTTTTAATGAATAGGTTTCTTGTGCTTCATTATAATCAACTTCTATGCTGACATTTTTATCATGTATCGCCGTGGTGATGGTTGCTTTAGCGTGCTCGGCTTGTGCTTGTGTATCCAGCGATATTGGTTCGATATCCATAAGCGTATGCATTACAGCGCCGTCAATAACACGGCTCATGCGCTGGATGATAGCTTCTGCAAGCAGATAGGATTGAGCGATATTTTCTAGCGCAACGCCGCTTATTTCACTGCCATTTTCTGCACCAGTTATTAACTTAGCATCTTTGGTAGCTTCTGTGAGCAGATAAGCCTTGAACTCATGCTCATCTTTGAGATAACGCTCGGATTTACCATATTTTACTTTGTACAATGGTGGCTGAGCGATATAGATGTGCCCACGCTCTACCAATTCTGGCATTTGACGATAAAAGAAAGTCAGTAGCAGAGTACGGATGTGCGAACCATCTACGTCCGCGTCAGTCATGATAATGATGCGGTGATAACGCAGTTTGTCAGCGTTATATTCGTCTTTGCCTATCCCTGTGCCCAGCGCAGTGATTAACGTGACGATTTCCTGACTGGAAACCAGTTTGTCAAAACGTGCTTTTTCTACGTTTAAAATTTTACCCTTGAGGGGCAAAATCGCCTGAAACTTGCGATCCCGGCCTTGTTTAGCTGATCCACCCGCAGAATCTCCCTCAACGAGGTAGATTTCAGACAGGGCAGGGTCTTTTTCCTGGCAGTCGGCCAGCTTACCTGGCAAGCCCACGCCATCCAACACCCCTTTACGTCGCGTCATTTCTCTTGCTTTACGTGCCGCATCACGCGCTCTGGCGGCGTCGATGATTTTGTTAACGATAATCTTGGCATCGTTAGGATTTTCTAATAAAAACTCACTGAGTTTTTGGCTGACGACTTCTGATACAACAGGCTGAACTTCTGATGAAACCAGTTTGTCTTTGGTTTGTGAAGAGAATTTAGGTTCTGGTACTTTTACCGATAATACGCAAGTTAGCCCCTCGCGCATGTCGTCACCTGTGGTATCTATTTTAGCTTTCTTAGCATATTCATTTTGCTCAATATATTGATTTAGCGTACGTGTCATTGCCGTACGTAAGCCTGTTAAATGGCTACCGCCATCTCGCTGTGGAATATTATTGGTAAAGCATTGCACAGTTTCCGCATAGGAATCATTCCATTGCATAGCAACTTCTACCGTCATGCCATCTTTTTCGCCAATTGCATAAAAAGCATGTGGGTGCAGTGAAGTTTTTGCCCGATTCATGTATTGCACAAAACCTGCAACACCACCAGAAAGCGCAAAGTTTTCACTCTTACCATCACGCTGATCGATCAGCTCGATTTTTACGCCATTATTAAGAAAAGAGAGCTCACGGATACGCTTGGCCAAAATATCATAGTGATATTCGACCAGACCAAATGTCTCTTTCGATGCGTAAAAATGTACTTCCGTGCCATGCCTATCTGACTTGCCTGTTTCAACCAATGGCGCAACAGCAACACCTTGCCTGAACTCCATTTGATGGCTATGCCCATTGCGCCAAATTTTTAATTTGAGCCAATCAGACAATGCATTGACCACAGATACGCCTACGCCGTGCAAACCACCAGAAACTTTATATGAGTTTTGATCGAATTTTCCACCTGCATGCAGCTCAGTCATAACGATTTCAGCCGCAGAACGCTTAAATTCATCATCCTGTTTTATGTCGACAGGAATGCCACGACCATTATCTGCTACGGAAATTGAATTATCTGCATGAATAATAACTTTAATGTCATCACAGTGACCACCCAATGCTTCATCAATCGCATTGTCTAACACTTCAAACACCATGTGATGCAAACCAGTACCATCGGATGTGTCACCTATGTACATACCTGGGCGTTTACGCACGGCATCCAAGCCTTTTAATATGCGGATGCTATTTGAATCGTATTCTTTATTCATGTTTTATACTCAGTTCCTAGTGTTTCACGTGAAACAAATTTACTTAATCATTTATTTAATATAAACAACTGCGTAGCACTATTCTATTTACTCGTCTGCGGGAGTGATTACCTGCCTAAAAGGCAGGTAATGCAGATTTTAAATACGCATTGGCATAATGACGTATTTATAATTCTCATTATCTGGAATAGTCATAAGCATACTGCTATTTGCGTCACCAAAGTGACATAATATTTTTTCTGAGCTTATATGATTGAGCGCATCTAACAGATATGAGACGTTAAAGCCTATATCCAAAGGATCTCCCTGATATTCCACTTCGATTTCTTCTTGCGCATCTTCTTGTTCGTTGTTGTTACATACGATTTTTAATTCATTTTGCGACAACACCAGCCTTACACCGCGAAATTTCTCATTCGATAATATTGATGCGCGCTGAAGCGATTGTTGTAATAACGCACTGTTAGCAGTGAGAATATTCTTATGCGTCGTTGGAATAACTCGATTGTAATCTGGAAACTTACCATCAATAATTTTCGAGATAAGCTGGATGTTACCGAGTTCAAATTTGATTTGATTTTTAAACAGCGTCAGAGTGACATATTCATCAGTATCTGCGAGTAATTTAGTCAGTTCCAGTATGGTTTTACGCGGAATGATAACTTCCTGCTTATTGACAGACTCCGCTAAACTATCCGCCGCTAAACACAGGCGATGCCCATCGGTCGCAACTACAGTAATTGTTTTCTCTTCCAGAACCAACAACATACCGTTTAAATAGTAACGTATATCCTGCTGCGCCATAGCGTATTGAACCATAGCAATCAGATTTTTTAATTTTTTTTGTTCGATCTTGATATGGTTGTTAGCTTCAATGCTGGTATCGACAGTAGGAAAGTCTTTAGCTGGCAAGGTTTGTACATTAAATCTGCTTTTACCTGATTTGATTTGCAATTGGTTATCAGCTGTTTCCAAACGTATAACTGCATTTGCATTAAATGCACGGCAGATATCCACCATTTTTTTTGCCGCAACAGTAATTGCAAAATCACCTTCAGGCGCAACAATTTCTGTCTCGATTTTAATTTGTATTTCTAAATCTGTTGTTAACATCGATAAACGTTTACCTGTTTTTTCAATCAGGACATTAGACAAAATAGGCAATGTATGACGTTTTTCCACAACACCCATTACTGTTTGTAAGGGCGTTAGTAATGTATCTCGATTAGTTTCTAGTAATAACATATATAACCTTAATAACAATAATAAGAGTGCTTGTTTTTAACTAATAAGTAAAATATACCGTTAATAATCAATTAACTATACTCATACTAACTACGTTAACAAAAGACTGATAGTTTATTAACGAATTGTGGATAAGTATTTATATTATTTAAATATGCGTGTTATGCACAAGTTACCTGGAACTTATACCTGTAGTATTTTAACTGGTTAATACCTGCAACAACAAAGCATATTCACGATTAATATTTGAGTCTTCTTCTTTTAATTCAACTACTTTACGGCACGCATGTATCACCGTCGTATGATCTCTACCGCCAAATGATGCGCCAATATCTGGCAAGCTCATATTCGTTAATTCCTTTGCCAGAGACATAGCGATTTGGCGCGGCCTGACTAAAACTCGGGTTCTTTTCTTTGAATGCAAATCTATGATTTTTATTTTATAAAAATCTGCTACAGTTTTTTGAATATTCTCTATTGATACTTGACGACTTTGCACTGCTAGCAAATCTTTTAATGCTTCTTTTGCCGACTCTAATGTTATCGCTTTATTTGAAAACCTGGAAAAAGCAAATACACGTTTCAAAGCACCTTCAAGTTCACGCACATTAGAACGAACTTGTTTAGCGATAAAAAACGCAATATTTTCCTCTAAATGCATCTTTTCAGCCTGTGCTTTCTTTAATAAGATAGCAACTCGCATTTCGAGTTCAGGCGGGTCAATGGAAACAGTCAATCCCCAGCTAAATCTTGACTTCAGCCTGTCTTCCATTCCGGCAATTTCTTTAGGATAAGTGTCACAGGTAATGATCAACTGTTTCTTGGCTTCGATCAATGCATTGAAGGCGTAGAAAAATTCTTCTTGGGTGCGGTTTTTACCACTAAAAAACTGAATATCATCAATCAAGAGCACATCTAATGAGTGATAATGTTTTTTAAATTCGTCAAATGTTTTATGTTGGTATGCTTTAACAACATCTGAAACATAATTTTCAGCATGAATATAGCTGATTTTCGCATCAGGATTATGTGTATGTACATAGTTACCAATAGCTTGAATCAGGTGCGTTTTACCTAAACCCACTCCGCCATAAATAAATAATGGGTTATATGCAACACCTGGATTCTCTGCCACTTGTATGGCCGCAGCGCGCGCTAATTGATTTGCCTTACCGGTAACTAAAGTATCAAAAGTAAAATTTGGATTAAGTCTTTTAGGCGCTTCTTTTTTGATAGCGGGCGCAATTACATCAATGGGTACGATATGTGGCTTTTCTACTCGACGATCTTTAGCTGCAGTTTTAACTTCAACTGCCATATTAATAACTTTAGAAACACCATAATAATCCAGTGCTAATTCTTCGATCCGATTCAGATATTTATCTTTAACCCAATCAAGTACAAAACGATTTGGCGCTGCCAGTTCTAAATAACCATCTAATTCATTGATTTTTAGCGGTTTAATCCACGTCCTAAACTGTTGCACAGGTAATTCATGTGCCAGTTTAGATAAAGCGTCCTGCCAAAATTCATTCATAGATTAAATTCAAGGGCCATTAAGATTGTTTACAACAAAGCACGATAAATTTTTATTTAAGAAAGATTTATATGTACTTTAAAGCATAAGAAAACCATTTACTGATACCAAGTATTATAGCGATATTCAAACACATAGAGTTTGAATAACTTAATAATAATTTGTGGATAAGTCGATATTATTTACCAACACAATATTTATCCACATACTGAGCACATTTAAAAATTGATTTATACGCATAAATATAGTGTATGTAACATATTGATTTATTTTATTAATTTATACTTATAAGGTATATTTACTGACTCTTACTATTATTATTAAAGTTATATATATCAAATATAAAGAAAAACATTAATCGTGTACTGTTTATAAATTAAATGATTCTTCTATAAAAACAAAAGGTTTAGCTTGACAATAGGGGTAGTAAAATAGTTTAATAGTATGTTCTACGGAATTAATTTATTAGGATTTTGTTATGAAACGTACTTATCAACCTTCGGTTATCCGTCGTAAACGTACCCATGGCTTTTTAGTTCGCATGAGAACTAAGGGCGGTCGTGCAGTGATCAACAGACGTCGTGCAAAAGGACGTGTTCGCCTTGCTGTAGGTGAGTCAAGGTAGTTTATCGCTAGTATTATGAATATTAGGTATACTTTTCCAAGAAGTTGCCGATTATTAAAAACGGATGAGTATTCATCCGTTTTTAATTTCCGTTGTGGAAAAACGGGTCGATACCTTAATATTTATGCAAAACCAAATGTAGAAAATTTATCTCCAAGATTAGGGATTGTTGTAGGTAAAAAACAATTACGCACTGCTGTTGCGCGTAATTTTGCCAAACGAATCATACGTGATGCGTTTCGACTACACCGTAATGAATTACCTAATTTAGATTATATCGTTCGCATTAATAAACCTTTTACCAAAGACGAATCTAACGTAGTTCGCAATGAACTCATGCTTTTGTTTAAACAAAGTAAACGATGTCTCGAATCTTAATTATATTTGTAAGAATTTATCAGTACACTATAAGTCCTATGCTTGTGCCTAGTTGCCGATTTACGCCCACATGTTCTCAATATGCTGTTGAAGCATTAGCAAAACATGGTGCATTTAAAGGTAGTTGGTTAGCGGTTAGGCGTATAACTCGTTGTCATCCACATAACCCTGGTGGTTATGATCCTGTACCTTAATTTTAAGATTAGCGATTTATTTCATGGATATTAAAAGACTCATATTGTTTGTGGTGTTCTCATTTTCCCTATTAATGTTATGGGAAAACTGGCAAAAGGAAACGGCGCCAAAAACATTGGATACTGTAGCTACTGCAAAAAGTGACATTGCAAATATTAATGCTCCAATAGTACCCACTACAAATAAACCAGCGGCAAGTCAGGATATTAAAAAAGTAGATAGCGCTTTAGTAAACGGTGCACAAATTAATGTAACTACAGACTTAGTGCATGCGGTAATTGATGCAAATGGTGGTGATATACGAAGTTTGGCAATATTACGTTATCGTGACCCAGTTGATGTAAATAAGCATCTGCATTTATTTGAACAGACAGCTAATCATGTCTATGTTGCACAGTCTGGTTTGGTAGGTGCAAATTTACCAAACCATAAATCTGTCTATTCATTTTCTGCTAACAATTATACCTTGACCAATAATGACAATAAATTAGTTGTGCCTATGTCATGGGTTGATGCGCAGTCTGGTGTTCAAGTTACTAAGGAATACATTTTTTACCGCGATAGTTACAAAATCGATTTAACTTATCATTTAACAAATACTGGCACTCAACCAATATCATTGCAGGCATATTTTCAATTATTGCGTGATGGAAATATACCCGAAGGTGAATCTAAAATGGTTCATACATTTACTGGGCCAGCAATTTATACTGAAGCAAGCAAGTTTACCAAACTGGATTTTCATAAACTGGATAAGGCTGAACAAACCTATCCAAAAACAGCAAATGATGGTTGGGTAGCGATGGTACAACACCATTTTGTATCTGCTTGGTTACCTAGCAATGGTACTAAAAGAGAGTTTTATGCCGAAGCTTTAGGTAATAATTTGTATCGCACTGGTGTGATTGTGCCTGAAGGTGAATTAAAGCCAGGTGCAAGCACATCGTTTACTGTACCTATGTATGCTGGTCCACAAGAACAAAAGACATTAACAGCTTTAGCACCGGGTCTGGATTTCGTAGTTGATTATGGATGGCTGACTCCTATCTCTGCGCCTATATTTTGGGCGCTACAAAAAATACATGGCGTGGTTGGAAACTGGGGTTGGGCAATCGTTATTTTGACCATGCTTATTAAATTGATGTTCTTTCCATTGTCTGCCAAAAGTTATCAATCTATGGCGCAGATGCGTGGACTGGCACCTAAACTACAGCGTTTAAAAGAGACATTTGGCGATGACAGGCAGAAACTTCATCAGGCCATGATGGATTTGTATAAGACCGAAAAGGTAAATCCCTTAGGTGGCTGTTTACCCGTAGTTGTACAAATACCTGTATTTATCGCTTTATACTGGGCGTTATTGGGTAGTGTAGAAATGCGTCAGGCACCCTTTATTGGCTGGATACATGATTTATCTGCGCCAGATCCATATTACGTATTGCCTATCATTATGGGTTTAACGATGATATTACAGACTAGACTGAATCCAACACCACCGGATCCGATGCAGGCGAAAGTAATGATGATTATGCCTGTTGCATTTAGTGTTTTCTTTTTCTTCTTTCCAGCTGGCTTAGTATTGTATTGGGTTGTTAACAACATATTATCTATCAGTCAGCAGTGGGTTATTACGCGTAAATATGAGGCTGCACAAGCAGGTAATGCAAAGCGCTAAACGTGATGTTATTGCTGCAATTGCCACCGCGCCTGGACGCGGTGGTATTGGTATAGTTCGTATTTCTGGTGTTAATTTAAGTACATACCCATTTCAAATCAGCGGTATTAATCCTATACCGCGTCATGCACATTTTGTAAAATTCCTTGATGCTACTGGCGAAATTATAGATGAAGGTATTTTGCTATATTTCCCAGCCCCGCATTCATTCACTGGCGAAGATGTCATTGAGTTACAAGGACACGGTGGGCCTATAGTCTTAAACATGCTGTTAGCACGTTGCCTGCAGTTAGGTGCGCGCTTAGCTGATCCTGGTGAGTTTACTTTACGTGCCTATCTCAATGACAAATTAGATTTGGCTCAGGCTGAGAGTGTGGCAGATCTAATAGATGCCAGTTCTGAACAAGCCGCTAAATCGGCGATGCGTTCCTTAACTGGCGAGTTTTCCAGGCAAATTGATACATTGGTTGCGGCTCTGATTGATTTGCGTATGCTGGTTGAAGCTACCTTGGATTTTCCAGAAGAAGAAATTGAATTTCTTCAATCTGCGAAAGCCTTCGACAGGTTGGCGAGCATATGTCAGCAAGTAAGTCAGGTTGAACAAAGCGCTAAGCAAGGCAGTTTGTTACGAGATGGCATTAGTGTTGTATTAATTGGACAGCCCAATGTAGGCAAGTCCAGTTTGCTTAATAGTTTAGCAGGGGAAGAGGTCGCCATTGTTAGCGCGGTTGCGGGAACGACTCGAGATACTGTACGGGAAACTATACAAATAGAAGGCGTGCCTGTACACATAGTCGATACCGCAGGTTTGCGCGAGACAGATGATGAAGTTGAGCTTATTGGTATACAGCGAACATGGCGGGCTATTGAACAAGCCAGCCTGGCTTTGCTACTTGTCGATGCGAAGCATGGTGTAACATCTGCGGAAAATGACATCATAGCCAGGTTACCGCCTAATTTACCTTTATATACACTACATAATAAAATCGACTTGGAATGTCCGGAAACAATAGAAGGGGATATTTATGTTTCGGCAAAATTGGGTACTGGTATAGCGGAGCTTAAAACCTTGTTATTATCAGTTGCGGGTTGGCAAACGGAAATGAGTAGCGTATTTCTTGCCCGTGAACGTCATCTAAATGCCATCCGTTTGGCAAAACATCATTTAGAGTGCGCCATTAGTACGCAAACAAATTCTTTGGAATTGCTGGCTGAAGATTTGCGTTTAGCTCAGTTAGCTTTGGCCTCTATCTCCGGTGCGTTTAGTGCTGATGATTTATTGGGCGAAATATTTAGCCGATTTTGTATCGGCAAGTAAAAAATGCGTTATAAGCCTCGTAGAGCGGCTGATTTCACATTTTAACCCTCCCGTAAGGCCGGTTCAATTTAAATTGAATATAGACGATTTTGAGCTGTCTATTTTTTAAGCAAAAAACATGTTTCACGTGAAACAATCAAGATTATCCAAAAATTAATTAAAGCAACCATTGTGTTTGATACAATGAGAAGCTGTAATGAATATCGTCGTAATTAACTGAGTGCCTAAGTATGAATTTCCCTGAACGTTTTGATGTAATAATAATTGGTGGTGGACACGCCGGGACTGAGGCAGCTCTTGCACCAGCACGGATGGGTTTGCGTACATTGTTAATTACCCACAATATTGAAACGCTGGGGCAGATGTCATGCAATCCTTCCATTGGTGGAATTGGTAAAGGGCATTTGGTGAAAGAAATTGACGCCTTGGGCGGGGCCATGGCGGCAGCCGCAGATGAAGGTGGCATACAGTTTAAGATATTAAACTCATCCAAAGGTCCTGCAGTAAGAGCGACACGAGCACAAGCTGATAGATTGTTATATAAACAAGCGATCCGAAGTCGCCTGGAAAATCAAAAAAACTTGTGGTTATTTCAGCAAGCGGTAGATGATTTGATATTGGACGGTGATAAGGTTGTAGGGGTTAAAACACAACTAGGTTTGGTTTTTAATGCAAAGTCAGTAATATTAACTGCTGGAACTTTCTTAGCAGGGCTAATACACGTAGGGCAGTCAAATTATGCGGCAGGACGTGCGGGAGATCCGCCTGCAGTTAGCTTGGCACATCGATTAAGGGAGTTGAATCTGCCTGTAGGCCGTTTGAAAACAGGCACGCCTCCACGCATAGATGGACGAACTATCGATTATTCTGTCATGCAGATCCAGCCTGGCGATAATCCTGAACCGGTATTTTCATTTCTAGGCAGGCGTGAACAGCATCCGCAACAATTGCCATGTTGGATCACGCAAACCTCAGAACTAACTCATGACATTATTCGTTCAGGGCTTGATCGGTCACCATTATATACGGGTGTGATAGAAGGTGTTGGCCCAAGATATTGTCCATCCATAGAAGACAAAGTAGTGCGTTTTTCTGATAAATTATCACACCAGATATTTGTTGAGCCAGAAGGTTTAACAACCCATGAGGTTTATCCTAATGGTATTTCGACTAGTCTGCCATTCGATATACAGTTGGCCTTAGTAAGGTCGATAAAAGGCTTTGAAAACGCGCACTTGGTTCGGCCTGGTTATGCAATTGAATATGATTACTTTGATCCGCGTGGATTGAAGCGATCCTTAGAAACCAAAGCGATTAATGGGCTTTTCTTTGCTGGGCAAATTAATGGAACAACGGGTTATGAAGAAGCGGCTGCACAGGGCTTGCTTGCAGGTATAAACGCGGGATTATATGCACAGGATAAACCAAGCTGGAATCCGGGACGGCATGAGGCTTACTTGGGGGTTATGGTTGATGATTTGACGACGCTGGGAGTAACAGAGCCGTATCGCATGTTTACTAGCCGGGCGGAGTATCGTTTATCGTTACGTGAAGATAATGCAGATATGCGCTTAACTGAAATTGGTCGTAGTTTGGGTGTTGTAGATGATGTGCGCTGGGCTGCTTTTTGTGCCAAACGCGAAATGGTTGATCTGGAATCTACGCGGTTAAAACAAACGTGGGTACAGCCCAATACGTTGAGTAAGGAAGATGCTATTCGTGTTCTGGGTAAAGAAATCGAACGCGAATATAATCTGCATGACTTGCTCCGCAGGCCCGATGTTACCTATGAATCATTAAAGGGTTTGCCACAATTTGGTCAAGGGTTGGAAAATTTAATTGCTGCAGAACAAGTAGAAATACGCGCAAAATATCAGGGATATATAGATAGGCAACAAGATGAAGTTGATAAGGCGCGAACCCAAGAAGAGCAGTCTTTATCAGCGGAACTGGACTATAGCGATGTGCCAGGTCTCTCAATAGAGGTGAAGCAGAAGTTGAATCGACATAAACCTGAAAGTATCGGTCAGGCTTCGCGCATATCGGGTGTTACACCAGCTGCAATTTCAATCCTGTTGGTCTATTTGAAACGACACGGCGATGGTCGTAAAAAGCTGGTAAGTTGAATGAGAGAAATCCTTATTAAACATGCCGCTAAGATGCAGATAAATGTCAGCAATGAGCAGGCGGAAACACTAATCCAGTACTTGCAGTTGATAGTTAAATGGAATCGTATACATAATTTAACGGCCATACGGAGTCAGCAAGATATGTTGTCGCATCATCTGTTAGACAGCTTATCAGTTAGTCCGTGGGTGAATGCAGAGAGTCTGTTGGATGTGGGAACGGGAGCAGGACTCCCTGGAATCCCGCTGGCGATATTGCGTCCTGAATTACGCGTTACACTATCGGATAGTAACAATAAAAAATCAATATTTCAGCAGCAGGCCCAAATCGAATTAGGTTTGAAAAATGTAACTGTAAAGTCGGGTAGGGTAGAAGATTTGCCCACCACAGAAAAATTTGATGGAATTATTTCTAGAGCCTTTTCTGAAATGGCATTGTTTACCAATTTAACACAGCAATTACTCACTAATGATGGGCGCTGGTATGCAATGAAGGGTATGTATCCAACTGAAGAGCTGGAAAATTTACCCGATTTCGTACAGATAGAAGCTGTGCATGAACTGGAGGTTCCGATGTTGAATGCGCAACGTCATTTGCTGGTAATGAAGAAAAAATGACTAAAATATTAGCAATTACGAATCAAAAGGGTGGGGTGGGTAAAACCACAACGGCGGTTAATCTGGCGGCTAGTCTTGCAAGCCTTAAATGTAAAGTGTTGTTAGTGGATTTGGATCCACAAGGCAATGCAACCATGGGATGTGGAATAAATAAACGTGAGTTAAAACGTAGCGTATATCATGTATTGCTGGGTTTGGTGGGTGCTGATGCTGTATTGAAATATAGCCCTGCGGGAAAGTTTGATGTTCTTCCAGCAAATAGAGACTTGGCAGGTGCTGAAGTTGAGCTGGTTGATGTCGAGGGGCGCGAGACTCGTCTGAAAGAGGCGCTGGCCTGTATTAGTCATGGGTACGATTATGTCCTGATAGATTGCCCGCCAGCTTTAAATATGCTTGCAGTGAACGCCCTGACCGCAGCAGATGCGGTCATAATCCCGATGCAGTGTGAATATTATGCGCTTGAAGGGGTGTCAGATTTAGTCAATACCATTAAAAAAATCAGAGCAAATTTGAATCCTTATTTAGAGGTAGAAGGTTTGCTAAGAACAATGTTTGATCCGCGCAGCACATTGGCACAACAGGTTTCCACACAACTGAAAAATCATTTCACAAACAAAGTGTATGAGACAGTAATACCAAGGAACGTGAGATTGGCGGAAGCGCCGAGTTATGGTCAGCCAGTATTGGTCTACGATGCAGCTTCAAAGGGTGCTCAGGCTTATATCGCGTTGGCACAGGAAATGTTGGCGCGTACTAAGTTATAAAAAGGTAATGGTAATGAAGAAAACAAGAGGGTTAGGGCGAGGGTTGGATGCATTGCTGGGCGATGATAATGCATCATCAGAAAATCAAGGTGAGCTACAACAATTGAGTCTGGATAAATTGCAACCAGGTAAATATCAGCCCAGGTCGTATATGGATGAAGAAAGTCTGAATTCGCTTGCGGCTTCAATAAAGTCGCAAGGGTTAATGCAGCCAATTCTTGTGCGCGCAATTGCCGATGAAAAATGGGAGATTATTGCAGGCGAACGCCGCTGGCGGGCGGCAAAAATTGCTGGCTTATTCGAAGTGCCTGTTTTAATAAAAACAGTAGCGGATGAAGCTGCACTAGCCATGGCATTAATAGAAAATATACAAAGAGAGGACCTTAATCCGATAGAAGAAGCGCTGGGCATACAGCGTTTGATCGAGCAGTTTAAGATGACCCACCAGATCGCAGCAGATGCTGTGGGGCGATCGCGTAGTGCGGTGACAAATTTGTTGAGATTGTTAAACCTTGCGTCAGAAGTGCAGGATTTGGTGATAGTGGGGAAATTAGAAATGGGTCATGCGCGCTCATTACTGGTATTGGAAAAGGCGCAGCAGGTCGGGCTCAGTAAAGAAATTGTTAGCAAGACATTAACTGCACGTGAAGTCGAGCGTCGCGTTAAAGAGATATTGGAACCTAAGCAGCAAATAGAAAAAAAAGTAGATCGTGATGTAATAGCGTTAGAAGAAACGCTATCCGATAAAATTGGAGCAAAAGTGACAATAAGCAGTAAAAAAAATGGATCTGGTCGTTTGGTCATTGAATATAGCAATTTAGAGCAATTAGATAGCCTAATCAATAAGTTATAGAAAATAAAAGGCGCTGACCAGATAGTCGATTAAAGCAATAAGTTGCATAAAATCATAAGAGTATTGTAATATGCTGGGATATCACCGTTAGGGATGAGCCTGTCGTGAGCAATTTAAACAGCAAAATGGCATGAGGCGATAAGTGGCTTTACCCGAAACAGCAACGGCAGAAATAAAAACTGTTATTAAATTGCAATTAATAATTGGTATTGTGACGTTGCTTGTAGTGGGGTACATGAAGCCAGAATGGCTAAAATCGTTACTGTATGGTGAAGTAACTGCGTTAATAAATACTGGCATGCTGTATTGGCGATTATATCGATCGCAAAAAAGGCCAGTAAAACCGCAAGAGCAAGAATTGGCGTTGTTGTATCGATCTGGATTAGAACGATTTTTGCTAATGGCAGGATTGCTAGCAATGGGAATGATGGCGAAGTTACATCTAGTACCGTTGATCGTATTAATTGGATTTATGTTAGAACAATTGGTGTTTTTGTTAGGTGCCTTGAGCATTAGTCACCCAACAAAAATAAAAAACTGAAACTTAGAGTGTAAAACATGTCAACTGAAGCAATAACTTCTTCCGAATATATTAAACATCACTTACAAAACCTCACGTATGGCACATTGTCAGATGGAACTATGGGCTTGGCGCATACGGCTGCGGAGGCCAAGGCGATGGGTTTCTGGGCAATCAATCTAGACACGCTGGGGATGTCCATATTTCTAGGTTTGTTGTTTTTGCTGGTTTTTCGCACGGCAGCAAGCTCAGCGTCTGCTGGTGTGCCAAATGGCATACTAAATTTTGTAGAGTGGATAGTTGAGTTTATAGACACCAGTGTGCGCGGTTCATTTAGTGGCAAAAATCCTTTGGTTGCACCTTTGGCATTAACAATATTTGTATGGATATTGTTGATGAATTTGATGGATTTGCTGCCAGTGGACTGGGTTCCACAGATTGCGCATCATTTGGGACTGCCATTCTTTAAGGTTGTTCCAAGTACAGATCCAAATGCTACATTTGGTATGGCAATCTCGGTATTTTTCCTAGTGCTGTATTACAGCATCAAAATGAAGGGTGTTGGCGGTTTTGTTGGTGAGTTAACTTTGCAGCCGTTTGGCAAAGCAGGGCTGCCAGCAAATATATTCCTTGAAGGCGTTAACCTGATCGCTAAGCCAGTATCATTGGCGTTACGTTTGTTCGGAAATATGTACGCAGGCGAGATGATATTCATCTTGATAGCTCTTATGTTTGGTGGCGGTATTGGAGTGGGTCTGTTTGGCGGCGTATTGCAATGGGGTTGGGCAGTATTCCATATTCTGATTGTTACATTGCAGGCATTCATATTTATGACGCTAACCATAGTGTATTTAGATATGGCTCACCAAGAGCATCATTGATAAATTTGTTTTTTTGTTAATTGTTGGTTTTTTATTAAAGGAGTAGTAAATGGATATGATTCACGCAGTGCTGTATGTAGCTGGTGCAATGATGATGGGTTTGGGTGCTTTAGGTGCTTCTATCGGTATTGGTATTTTGGGTGGTCGTTTCTTGGAAGGCGCTGCTCGTCAACCAGAATTAATTCCTATGCTGCGTACCCAATTCTTTATCGTCATGGGTTTGGTTGACGCGGTACCTATGATTGCTGTTGGTTTGGCAATGTATGTATTGTTCGCGGTTGCAGGTTAAATAACCGTACACCGTAGAAAGGTAATGGCATGAATATTAATGCTACCCTAATCGGTCAATCTATAACATTTTTCGTGTTTGTTTGGTTTTGCATGAAATTTGTTTGGCCACCGATTATGAATGCGCTGGATGAGCGTAAAAAAATGATTGCCGATGGTTTGGCTGCAGGTGAACGCGGTAAACACGAGTTAGAGCTTGCATCTAAACGTGCTAGCGAAAACATGCATGAAGCTAAGCAAAAAGCGACCGAAATTATTGCACAGGCAGATAAACGTGCGATGCAATTAATCGAAGAAGCTAAAGCAGCAGCTAAGGCGGAAGCGGATCGCATGATTGCAAGTGCACAAGCGAGTGTTGCGCAAGAAACAGTGCGTGCAAAAGAAGCGTTGCGCGGCCAAGTTGCTGACCTGGCAGTAGCTGGTGCAGAAAAAATATTGCGTCGTGAAATTGATGCAAAAGCACATGCTGACTTGTTAATCGCAATTCAGAACGAGCTTTAATCATGGCTGAAATTGCAACCGTCGCTCGTCCCTATGCAGAAGCAGTTTTCCGCTTGGCAAAAGAAGCAAATGCCGTCAATGTTTGGTCTGAGCAGTTAGGATACGTACAAATGGTCGCGTCTGATGCTGAGATGCAACGTTTGTCGAGTGATCCAAAGGTCGAGGCAGCTCAATTAGTTGAGTTGTTTCTTGGTGTTTTAGGCAGCGAAATTGATGCAAATGTTGCAAACTTCATCACATTGTTAATAGAGAACAATCGTATTGAAGTTCTGCCGGAAATTGTGCATCAATTTGAAGTGCTTAAAGCAAAAGAAGGTGGTGTACTGGATGCGCAAGTAATCAGTGCTTACCCCATGACTGCAGAACAAATTGCGGAACTGTCCGTCCGTCTTGAGAAAAAATTTAATCGCAAAGTAAGTGCTACAGTGAGTGTCGATTCAGCCCTAATAGGCGGGATGATCGTTGCTGTTGGCGATGAAGTGTATGATGCTTCTGTGCGAGGTAAATTACAAGGCATGGCGTACGCGTTAAAACGTTAAAGAGATTCCGTTAGGAGCTATCAATGCAACTCAATCCCACAGAGATCAGTGATCTCATAAAAAGTAAAATTCAAAATTTAGCAGTTGCTGCTGAATTACGTACTCAAGGTACAGTAGTGTCCGTGACCGATGGTATCGTTCGCGTACATGGCTTGTCAGATGTTATGCAAGGTGAAATGTTAGAATTTCCGGGCAATACATTTGGTTTGGCGCTGAACTTGGAGCGTGATTCTGTTGGTGCTGTTGTTTTGGGTGAATATGAGCACATTACCGAAGGCGATACAGTAAAATGTACAGGTCGTATTTTGGAAGTGCCTATTGGTCCAGAACTTATTGGCCGCGTTGTTAATTCATTGGGTCAGCCTATCGATGGCAAAGGCCCGATTAATGCAAAACTGTCTTCACCAATCGAAAAAATCGCTCCAGGCGTTATTGAACGTCAATCGGTAACTCAGCCGTTACAAACAGGTTTGAAATCTGTTGATGCGATGGTACCTATTGGTCGTGGCCAGCGCGAATTGATTATTGGCGATCGCCAAACAGGTAAAACTGCTGTTGCGGTTGATGCGATCATCAACCAAAAAGGTACCGGTGTAATCTGTATCTATGTTGCGATCGGTCAAAAAGCATCATCAGTTGCAAACGTAGTTCGCAAGTTGGAAGAGCACGGTGCATTAGGTCATACAATCATTGTTGCATCTACAGCATCTGAATCTGCTGCTATGCAATACATTGCGCCTTATGCTGGTTGCACAATGGGTGAATATTTCCGTGATCGCGGTGAAGATGCGCTAATTGTCTATGATGACTTAACCAAGCAAGCTTGGGCATATCGTCAAATTTCATTGTTGCTACGCCGTCCACCAGGTCGTGAAGCATATCCGGGTGACGTATTCTACTTGCACTCACGTTTGTTAGAGCGCGCCTCACGTATTAATGCTGAACAAGTTGAGAAATTAACTGGCGGCGCTGTAAAAGGTAAAACAGGTTCGTTAACAGCACTCCCAGTGATTGAGACACAAGCTGGTGACGTTTCCGCTTTCGTGCCAACTAACGTAATTTCGATTACTGATGGTCAGATTTTCTTGGAAACTGACTTGTTTAATGCAGGTATTCGTCCTGCTATTAACGCTGGTTTGTCAGTGTCACGTGTTGGTGGTGCAGCGCAAACTAAAGTTATCAAAAAACTGGGCGGTGGTACACGTCTAGCGTTGGCGCAATACCGTGAATTGGCTGCGTTTGCACAGTTTGCATCTGATTTGGATGAAGCGACACGTAAACAATTAGAGCGCGGCAAGCTGGTTACAGAGCTGATGAAACAAAATCAGTATGCGCCAATGAACGTTGCTGAAATGGCGTTGACATTGTTTGCTGTAAACAAGGGTTATATGGATGATGTAGAAGTTAAGAAAACGCTTGCATTTGAAGCGGCCTTGGCCTCATTCGTAAAATCTAAGCATGGCGATTTGATGGATAAAATGCAAAGCACTGGTGACATGCCTGCTGACGTTGAAGCTACTTTAATTAAGGCTATTGAGGAATTCAAGTCCTCAGCCGTTTATTGATTGGATAACAATCATGGCTTCAGGTAAAGAGATACGGACTAAGATCAAAAGCGTAGAAAATACGCGGAAGATCACTCGTGCTATGGAAATGGTTGCCGCAGCGAAGATGCGTAAAGCGCAAGAGCGCATGCGTGCAGCACGACCATATGCAGAGAAAATTGCAAATGTAGCCGCTCATCTTTCTCAAGCCAACCCAGAATACAAACATCCTTTCATTATTAAACGCGAGCAAGTTAAACGCGTGGGTTTGATAGTAGTTAGTACTGATAAGGGTTTGTGTGGTGGTTTAAATACCAACGTTCTGCGCGTTGTGGTAAACCATATGAAACAATGGGATGCTGCTAAGATTGGTATTGATGTCACTGCAATTGGTAACAAAGGGTTGGGTTTTCTACAGCGTTCGGGATCAAATTTGGTCTCACACGTCGTAGCGCTTGGCGATGCACCGCATATGGAAACGTTGATTGGCCCAGTAAAGGTCATGTTAGATGCGTACATGGCAGGTAAAATTGATGCGCTTCACATTGTTTACAATAAATTCGTAAACACGATGAAGCAAGAGCCAGTCAGTATGCAGATATTGCCATTAGTTGCACCAAAAGATGATAAACCCGTTCATCATTGGGATTACATCTATGAACCAGATGCACCGTCAGTTATCGAGGCATTGTTGGTTCGTTACGTAGAAGCTTTAATCTACCAAGCCGTTGCGGAAAATATGGCTTGTGAGCAAAGTGCGCGTATGGTGGCAATGAAGGCTGCATCTGATAATGCGAAGAATGTGATCGGCGAGCTGAAATTGGTTTACAACAAAACCCGTCAGGCTGCCATTACCAAAGAGCTATCTGAGATCGTAGCAGGTGCTGCGGCTGTTTAAGTATTTTTATTTCGAGGAACGACGATGAGTCAAGGCAAAATCGTACAAATCATTGGCCCAGTTGTAGACGTGGAGTTTCCACGTAATGCAATGCCTAAGATTTATGATGCATTAAAAATGGAGTCGCCTGTGCTGACGTTGGAAGTTCAACAACAGCTTGGTGATGGCGTAGTTCGCGCAATTGCTATGGGTACTACTGACGGTTTGCGTCGTGGTATGTTAGTTAGCAATACTGGGGCTGCAATTTCAGTACCAGTGGGTGTAAAAACCCTAGGTCGCATTATGGACGTGCTGGGTAATCCTATCGACGAACAAGGTCCTATCGGTAATGAAACCTCTTGGGGTATCCACCGTAAAGCGCCAGCATTCGATGAATTGGCTGCATCCAATGAGCTGCTCGAAACAGGTATCAAGGTTATTGACTTGATCTGCCCGTTTGCGAAGGGTGGTAAAGTGGGTCTGTTTGGTGGTGCGGGTGTAGGTAAGACTGTTAACATGATGGAATTGATCCGTAACATCGCTATTGAACACAGTGGTTATTCAGTATTCGCTGGTGTAGGTGAGCGTACTCGTGAGGGTAACGACTTCTACCACGAAATGAAAGATGGCGGCGTTTTGGATAAAGTTGCGCTAGTTTATGGTCAGATGAATGAGCCGCCTGGTAACCGTTTGCGTGTTGCTTTGACTGGCTTGACCATGGCTGAGTTTTTCCGTGATGAAGGTCGTGACGTATTGCTGTTCGTTGACAATATCTATCGTTATACCTTGGCTGGTACCGAAGTGTCCGCGCTGTTAGGTCGTATGCCTTCTGCTGTGGGTTATCAACCTACTTTGGCTGAAGAAATGGGTCGTTTGCAAGAGCGGATCACTTCAACCAAAAAAGGTTCGATTACTTCTATCCAAGCGGTTTATGTACCTGCGGATGACTTAACCGATCCATCACCAGCAACCACATTTGCTCACTTAGATGCGACTGTAGTTCTGTCACGTCAAGTTGCTGAATTAGGTATTTACCCAGCTATTGATCCATTAGATTCAACATCACGTCAATTGGATCCTTTAGTTGTTGGCGAAGAACACTACAGCGTTGCCCGTGGCGTGCAATCTATATTGCAGCGTTATAAAGAATTGCGCGACATTATCGCAATTTTGGGTATGGATGAATTGGCTCCTGAAGATAAGTTAGCAGTGGCGCGTGCTCGTAAGATTCAACGCTTCCTGTCACAGCCATTCTTCGTAGCGGAAGTATTTACTGGTGCCCCTGGTAAGTATGTTTCACTGAAGGATACTATCAGCGGCTTTAAAGCCATCATTAACGGTGAATACGATCACTTGCCAGAACAAGCGTTCTACATGGTAGGTACCATTGATGAAGCGGTTGCTAAAGCTAAAACCATTCAGTAATCCTGGCTAGGGCGTAACCTGGTTACGCCCATTAACCATTTGCGAGGAAGAAAGATTTATGGCTATGACCATTCATGTTGATATAGTAAGTGCAGAATCATCACTGTTTTCAGGTACTGCAGAATATGTAATTGTTCCAGCTGCTATGGGTGAAGTGGGTATTTATCCACGTCATACACAGATGCTTACCAATATTAAAGCAGGTTCAGTACGTATTAAGAAACCCGATGTTGCTGAAGAAGAATTGATTTATGTTTCGGGTGGTATGTTGGAAGTTCAACCGCATATGATTACTATCCTATCTGATACTGCTATTCGTGGTAAGGATTTAGATGAGAATCGTGCGTTAGAGGCTAAAAAGCGTGCTGAAGAAACTATGAAAAATAATGCTTCAACTATGGACTATGCAAAAGCTCAGGCAGAACTCGCTGAAGCTATTGCACAAATCGCTGCAATTGAGCGCATGCGCAAGCAGCATTAAGATTTGAATTTATTCTGATCAATAAAAAAGGCAACTGCGGTTGCCTTTTTTATTGATCAGAATAAACGCAATTTATATCCACTGACATTGTTCTCAACTAGTGATATTTGAATTTTAATCACCTGTTCTTCATGCGGGTCTAATACTTTATGGATATTTGCCAGATAATTCGATGGGTATATTTTACGAATACTGACAATAGTATCCTCGTTATCTGTCAATGTTAGGGCAAAGCGCGGATATTGCAGTTGAATATCACCGTTGTTTTGAATATCTAACGTAACCTTAATCAAATTCTTATGTTTTGGGTCAATTTCAAAGCTAGAGTTAGTAAGTTCAATTTGGCTAACATCATAAGGCGTTGTCATCGAGCACAGATGACCCTGACAAATCGCATCGTATAGCGGAGTAAAGGCTGGATATGCTGCTGCAATTTGATATCTATACGGGATGCTCAACTGAATCGCAAGTGAGCTTGAGAGGAGTACAGCAGCCACGGAATAAGCAACTTTATGATTGCGGCTGAGACGTTTTTTGAAATAAATTGGTACAATTGCTTCAGGCTCAGATTCATCGGCTGGCAATGATTCTATGGTAGTGTCGGGAATATTGGCGACGGTGGTGTTGTCTGATAACAAAGCGTCATTAGACACTGCCTGTTCATGTCCTATAAAATCATTTGACTCGATTGTATCCGGTTCTTCGCCTGCAGTCACATCAGGCAGGGCCTCTGAGGGTGCAGTAGTGTCTATTGATGGTGTTTCAGGGGGTGGCGCGGGCCGAATGACTTGCATGTGCTGAGAGGCGTTAAAAACCATACCGCAAACACCACACTGCACCATGCCCTGCGCACTGCTGAGATGTATATCATCTACTTTAAAAACAGTGTGACAAATAGGGCATGCAGTTTGTAAACTCACTGGATCTTCTCGCCAGTTAAGCACACCCATCCGTCGTCAGTTTTCCACACGGAAATGTTAAACCATGTGCTATAAACAGCTATGACTTTCTCTGCCTGTGATGCAAGTATGCCAGACAGCACAATCTGACCAGGTGATTTACAGCGCTCTGCGAGCAAAGGTGCCAGCGCTAATAATGGGTTGGTTAATATATTTGCCACCACCACGTCAACCGGCGCTGAACGATCATTTTCCGTCGTGAAGAAAGAAATAGTCACGTCATTATTTTCAGCATTATCTTGGGCAGTAATGACGGCTTGAGGATCTATATCCACACCGTATACAGTTTCAGCACCGAATTTTTTTGCGGCGATTGCAAGGATGCCTGAACCACATCCATAATCCAGAACCGACTCGTGTCCCTGGATATTTTGATCCAGCCATTGCAAGCATAAACGGGTGGTTGGGTGGGAGCCCGTACCAAAAGCCAAGCCAGGATCGAGTTTTAAATTAATAGCCTTACTATCTGGAGCATCGTGCCAGCTCGGGATTATCCATAACCTTGTGGAGATTTGTATGGGGTCGAATTCAGACTGGGTTAACCTGACCCAATCCTGCTCGGCGACGGTGCCAATCTCGTATGTTGGCAAACTGAAAGCCGCCTGTTCTGCAGCCATGCTCAGGATTTGATGAACGTCGGCATTCTGTTCGAAGAGCGCTACAACAAAATTATCACGCCAGAGAGCATCAATGGGCATGCCTGGCTCCCCAAAGATGGGCGCTTCGTAATCTGTACCTGCCGCGGCGTCTTCAATACTAACGGATAAAGCACCGACGTCCATTAAAGCGTCAGACAGGCGTTCCGCTTCATCGGCAGTTGCAGGAAGCGTTACTGATTGCCAAGGCATGATAATCCTTAATTATGAGTGGGGTTTAGCCAGTTTTTGTTCTAAATAATGGATGCTAGAACCGCCATTGATGAAGTTAGCATCCTGCATTAAATCTTGATGAAGCGGGATATTGGTATTGACCCCCTCAATAATTGTTTCCATCAGTGCGGTACGCATACGTGCAATAGCCTGAGCGCGAGTGGAACCATGCGCCAGTATTTTGCCTATCATCGAGTCGTAATGCGGTGGCACAAAATAATTTTGATATACGTGTGAATCGACTCGTATGCCAGGGCCACCAGGAACGTGATAAGCTGTAATGCGTCCAGGAGAAGGTACAAAGGTGTAGGGATGCTCGGCATTCACGCGACATTCGATTGCATGTCCGCGGAATACAATGTCCTTTTGTTTGTATCTTAACGGTTCACCTGCAGCAATATGAATTTGCTCTTGCACAATGTCGACACCCGTAATAAGCTCGGTAACTGGATGCTCAACTTGTACTCGGGTATTCATTTCTATGAAGAAGAACTCGCCATCTTCATATAGGAACTCAAACGTACCTGCGCCTCGATAGCCGATTTTACGGCAGGCTTCAGCACAGCGTTCTCCAATTTTGTCGCGTAGCTTTGTATCCAGACCCGGTGCTGGTGCCTCTTCAAGTATTTTTTGATGACGGCGCTGCATAGAGCAGTCACGCTCACCTAAATGAATAGCATGGCCGTGTTCATCAGCCAAAACTTGAATTTCTATATGTCTCGGCTTTTGTAAGTACCGCTCCATATAAACCACAGGATTGCCAAAGCATGACTGTGCTTCAGCCTGGGTCATGGCTACAGCATTCAATAATGCGCCTTCTGTGTGTACAACGCGCATCCCGCGACCACCACCACCGCCAGCTGCCTTGATGATGATAGGATAGCCGACTGATTTGGCTATCCGGCGTATTTCATCTGGATCATCCGGTAGTGCACCATCAGAACCTGGTACGCAGGGGACTCCAGAAGCCTTCATGGCAACTTTAGCAGAGACCTTATCACCCATTAAACGTATGGTTTCCGCGCGTGGTCCGATGAAGACGAATCCTGACGATTCGATACGTTCAGCGAAGTCTGCGTTTTCGGAGAGGAAACCATAGCCAGGATGTATGGCTTCAGCATCAGTAAGTTCAGCAGCGCTGATAATGGCAGGAACATTTAAATAACTGAGAGCAGATGCCGCTGGACCAATACAAACTGATTCATCTGCAAGTTTTACATACTTAGCGTCTGCGTCTGCCTCAGAGTGGACAGCAACGGTTTTAATACCCATTTCACGGCATGCGCGCTGGATACGCAACGCAATCTCGCCGCGATTGGCGATAAGAATTTTTTCAAACATAAGCGACCTGATAAGAGAAAGGGGTTAGCCAATAATAAACAAAGGTTCGCCGTATTCTACAGGCTGACCATTTTCTACAAGGATAGCTTTAATGACACCAGAATGATCGGATTCAATCTCGTTCAGCAGTTTCATCGCTTCGATAATGCATAAGGTCTCACCTGCATTAACTTGCTGTCCAACTTCTGCAAATGCCTTAGCACCAGGGCTGGAAGAACGATAAAACGTGCCAACCATAGGTGACTTGATAGTATGACCATCAATAACAGCAGGTTCAGCAGCAACATTGGTAACTGGCGCAATTGCAGCAACCGGTGCGGGAGCAGGCGCTGCATAAGATGGTGCGGCCATGTACATAGGCTGTTGATTAGCATGCACGCTGGCGATGCGCACTTTTTCTTCGCCTTCGGTGATTTCTAATTCTGCAATACCAGATTCCTGTACGAGGTCGATGAGTTTTTTAAGTTTTCTCAGATCCATGATTTAAGCCTTGATGGTAAGTTGGTTGATAGCATATTCGAGTGCGAGTAAGTAACCTTGCGCGCCTAGGCCGCTGATTACGCCAACCGCTAAATCACTCAAATAAGAATGATGGCGGAATGGTTCGCGGGCGAATACGTTGGATAAATGAACTTCTATGTAAGGTATAGCAACTGCGGATAGCGCGTCGCGCAACGCAACACTGGTATGTGTAAAAGCAGCAGGATTAATAATAATGAAATCAATATTGCCATGCGCTTCGTGTATGCGGTCTATCAGCGCAGCTTCACTATTGGTTTGGAAATCAGATAATGATATATAAGCAGACTTTGCGCGTTGATATAAACGGTCATTGATATCACCCAGCGTATCTGAACCATAATGCTTAGGTTCACGTACGCCCAGCATATTCAAATTAGGGCCGTGCAACACGAGTACATGTCTACTCAGATTTGTCGTTTGCTCATTCATAGGCGCAAGTTTGCCGAAATTAAGCCTTAATGTCCAGACGTTTCATGAAAATAGGGTTATTTAAAGCGGACTTCTTTGCCAGCAAAGGCGTGATAATGGTGGTTAATTTTTCTCTGCTGAGGGCGCCCATTTCAGTGGCAACGACATTGCCTTTTTGATCGATAACTACTGTATAAGGTAATCCACCCATGCGATTACCACTGGCTTGCGCAAGCGCAACGGCTTCCAAGTCACCGACTAAAATTGGATAATTGATCCCGACTTCATCCACAAAGTTCTGTATCTTGGCTTTTTCGTCCAAGGCGATGCCGACAAACTGCAGTCCCTGTTCACCATATTGTTTTTGTAATGCGATAAATTCAGGAATCTCCTGACGACAAGGTGGGCACCAAGTAGCCCAGAAATTCACCACCAGTATTTTTCCGCGCCATTGTGCCAGAGGCTGCCGTACTCCGGCCAGATCAGCAATGCGAGCCTTGAAAATTGCATCTGCATTGGGTTTGCTAATCACCTGTGATGAGGTGTCGCGAACAGCATTATTTTGCTGATAAAAATAATAGCCGCCAACAGCAATACCGATGAGCGCGACGACGAGTGAGGATTTTTTCATCATGGGTTAAGGTGTTTGTCCAAAGTTAAGCCAAATTGTTCAGGGGTTTGATAGCCGATAATGTGCTCACGTAACTCGTTACCCTGCTTATCAAATAAAATTATAGCGGGTGGGCCAAATACCGCAAAACGCTTACGCAATGCATCATCATCGGCGCTATTGGCAGTGATGTCAGCCTGTAACAACACCACATCTTTTAGTTTCGCTATGATACGCGGATCACTGAATGTGTTCTGTTCCATTTCCTTGCATGACACGCACCAGTCCGCATAAAAATCGAGCATGACGACTTTACCTGCTGATTGTTTAATTTTCGCGTCAAGTTCAGCATTGTTTTTGATGCGATCAAATTTAATTGAGCTGCTGCTTGTTTCAGCGGCTACAGCTGCACCGGGTTTGAAGACTGACAATGGTTGCAATAGCTCACGTCCACCTGCCAACATACCTACAATGAGTGCAATACCTGCGAGCATTAACACGATACCGAGGCCTTTCCACAAACGCATCCAGCCTGACGCATTGGCGGGTAAAGTATCAAGTACGTGCAAAAAGGTTGCCGCTACGATGAGTAATGTTGCCCACATCAGCATTTGTATCCAAATAGCTAATAAAGGTGAAACCAGCCAGATCGCAATGGCAAGCATGAGTACGCCAAAGAAGTATTTTACCGCGTTCATCCATCCACCCGCGCGCGGCAATAGCGTGCCTGCGGATAAGCCTATAAGTAAGAGAGGCACGCCCATGCCGATAGCCAGTGAGAACAGTGCCCATCCGCCAAGCGTGGTATTGCCAGTCTGCGCGATATAAGCCAATGCAGCGGCGAGGGGCGGCGCAACACAAGGACCAACGATGAGCGCGGACAGCGCGCCCATAATAAATACGCCTATAAAATTACCGCCTTTTACTTTATTGCTCGCATCGGAAAATTTGCTTTGTACGGCGCTAGGAAGTTGTAATTCAAAGAAGCCAAACATGGAGAATGCCAGTGCAACGAATACCCCAGCACCGATAAATAATGCAACTGGATTTTGCAGGGCGTTGGAAAGTAGCGTACCCGATAATGCAGCGGCTACACCGGCAGCAGCGTAGGTAATTGCCATGCCCAAAACATAAGCGAGAGAGAGCAAAAAGCCAGACAGGCGCGTGACTTGCTTCTGTCCTGCGATGATGCCAGACAAAATGGGGATCATTGGAAACACGCAAGGTGTGAATGCCAATAATAATCCGGCGCCAAAGAAAGTCACCATCACCACCCAGAAACGTCCGCTATGCAACGCCTGTGCGATTTGGCTGCTATCGCCTGCATCAGCACCTGGTGCCGAATTGGCAGCAAGTTGCGCGCCCAGCATGTCGCTATGATTCTGCGGTGGATAGCAAATGCCTTTTTCGCTACAGCCCTGATAGTTGCTATTGATTTGCAGTGTCTCAGTCGGGGTAAGTGGTCGGTTTAAACTCAGCTCAACAGTGAAGCTTTGATGATAAACCTTCATTTGTCCAAAAGTAGGATCCTGTTTTACATCAGCAACCGGAAAATTAATGTTGCTGATCTTGATATCAGCAGGACTTTTAATCGCAAAATGAATCTTGTCCTGATACAAATAGTATTGTGGCGCGACATTAAACTGTGCGGAAATCGTGGTCGGATTAACCAGCGTGAGTTTCACCCCGAATGCCTGTTCTGGTGATAAAAAGTCATTCGCGTTAGATGCACCGAGCGGGGTTGCCGGTGCTGGGGCAATCTTGGTAAGTGCTGCTACAGCAGGCAGGTTAAACGATATCGTATTATCAATGGGTGTATAACATACGCCCGCCTCAGCACATCCCTGCGCGGTGCTGGTCAGGGTAACTGTGTTATCCGCACTGCGGGTAAAAGGCAGATTAATATGCACTTCATGGTGGTAGATTTCTACTGAGCCAAAATTAGGGTCGTTTTTGATTTTGCCTGCTGGATAAATCGGTGTGCCTGCCGTGGCGCCCTTTAAGTTAAACTTGAACTTGTTGCGATATAAATAGTAGGTGTCAGCAATTTGATATTTTATTTCTATGTGATTGCTGTCGAGCACTTGAGCAGAAAACTTGAATGCTTGTTCTGGTTCCAATAACTCATCAGCGCGTGCGGTGATGACATTCATGAACAGAAATAGCAAAATAGTGAAAATACGCATAATTAAGTTTAATCTCCGAAGCTTGTAATTGTTGGGTGTTATACCCATTTTAATGTAGCAGTCATCTGACCTAGTCGCTTTTAAAACGTTCAGTAAGGGAAAACATGCGGTTTCTAATAGGCTTCATTATAGTATTGAGTTTCCCTGCGATGGAGATTTATACACTGGTAAAAGTGTACCAAAGCATAGGATGGTGGGTCATCGCGTTATTATTGGCGTCAGTTTTTGTAGGGGTGACATTGATTGCCGAAGAGCGTCTGGCTTTCATTGGACGCATGATGATGACAGTACAAAGTGGCGGTTCGCCGATACGAGCGTTATTTGAAAGTGGACGAACCATGATTGCGGGTGGGTTATTTATTTTCCCGGGTGTAATCAGCGATGTGATGGCTGTTTTGATACTGTTGATCCCCGCGCGTTTGTTTGGACGCAAGGCTGCAATGTCTCAGCCTGTCGATGATGACGTAATAGAGGGTGAGTATCGGCGTGAAGATAATGCACGTTTAAAATGATGCATATGTAACTGCCTCGCTTAGCGTTTGCTATACTTCCGCAACCCACTTAATCGCTTATTTATATGGCCACTACATTTAATATTGTAATTCTCGCTGCAGGGCGCGGCACGCGCATGATGTCGGATTTGCCCAAAGTGTTGCATCCTTTGGCCGGCCGGCCGATGTTGGCGCATTTGCTGGACACCGCGCGTAGCCTGTCGCCGCAGCAAATGTGTGTAGTTTATGGCTATGGTGGTGAGCAAGTGCCGCAAACCTTAGACGCGGATGACGTGGTTTGGGCATTGCAAGCCGAACAGCACGGTACCGGACATGCGGTGATGCAAGCCGTACCACATCTCACTGATGCCGATGTTACGCTGATTCTGTATGGTGATGTGCCGTTGACGATGGCCGAAACCATGCAGGCGTTGCTGACTATTGCAGCACAGGATGAGCTGGCACTATTAACGGTAAATTTGCCTGATCCTGCGGGTTACGGCCGTATCGTGCGTGATGCACAAGGACAGGTAACACATATAGTTGAGCACAAGGATGCGGATACAGCGACACGCCAGATCACCGAGGTCAACACCGGGCTCATGGCTGTGCCCAGCAAACGTTTGGCGGCCTGGTTAACGCAGTTGCGCAATGATAATGCGCAAGCGGAATACTATTTGACTGACATTATTGCCATGGCTGTTGCCGATGGTGTGGCGGTACAAACCTGCCAACCCGCAGCGTTGTGGGAAATCATGGGCGTGAACAGCAAAGTACAATTAGCTGAACTGGAGCGCCTGCATCAACATCATGTGGCGCAGCAGTTGATGATACAGGGTGTGACCCTGCTCGATCCTGCGCGGATAGATGTACGCGGGCGACTCACGTGCGGTCGTGATGTCAGCATAGACATAGGCTGCATCTTTGAAGGCGCTGTAACTTTGGGTGATAACGTGAGTGTGGGTGCTCACTGTGTGTTGCATAATGTGCAAATAGGGGCGGGTACGCAAATCGCGCCTTACTCCCATTTAGTTGATGCCGCAGTGGGTGAGCGCAACCATATTGGTCCTTATGCGCGTTTGCGTCCAGGCACGACATTGGCGGCGGACGTGCATATTGGTAATTTTGTCGAAATCAAGAATAGTCAGGTTGATGCAGGTTCCAAAATCAACCACTTGTCGTATGTGGGTGACAGCACTGTTGGTAAACAAGTCAACATCGGTGCAGGAACCATTACCTGCAACTATGATGGTGCGAATAAACATCGCACGGTGATAGAGGATAATGCTTTTATTGGTTCGGATACTCAATTGGTCGCACCCGTTACTGTTGGCAAGGGTGCAACTATTGGTGCTGGTTCTACGATTACCAAAAATGCACCCGCAGGTGAGCTAACCCTGTCGCGTAGCAAGCAATTAACCATTACTGGCTGGCAGCGCCCAGTCAAACAGCCTAAGGGATAACATATGTGTGGCATAGTCGGCGCGGTAGCGCAACGTAATGTAGTACCTATATTGCTGGAAGGTCTGCGTCGCCTGGAATACCGGGGTTATGATTCTGCAGGACTGGTCGTCATTAATGACGGTTTGCATCGTGTGCGCAGCATAGGGCGGGTTGCTGCCCTGGCTGCGACCGTCCAACAGCAGCACGTACATGGTTACTGGGGAATTGCGCATACTCGTTGGGCAACACACGGCGCACCTAGCGAAGCTAACGCGCACCCGCATGTCAGTCATGACCTCATTGCGGTGGTGCATAACGGTATTATCGAAAATTATGAAGCGCTGCGTTTGCGTTTGCGTGAGCTGGGCTATATTTTTACTTCCGAAACCGATACCGAAGTGATTGCTCACTTAGTTCACCACTATTACAAAATAACACCTGATCTGTTGGCGGCAACGCAAAGTGCAGTTGCCGATTTGCAGGGCGCGTTTGCGATAGGCGTCGTTGCCACTGATGTGCCGCAACGCTTAATCTGCGCGCGTCGTGGCAGTCCGTTACTCATCGGACTGGGCATAGAAGAAAACTTTATTGCCTCTGATGTATCGGCATTGCTGCCGGTTACGCAAAAGATGATTTATCTGGAAGAGGGTGATATCGCCGATATCCGCTTGCTGTCTGTAGACATTTACGATGCAGCGGGGCAAAAAGTGACGCGCAGCGTGTTCGTTTCCGAGCAATCATCGGAAATGTCTGAGTTGGGCAATTATCGGCACTTCATGCAAAAGGAAATTCACGAGCAACCACGCGCACTGACCGATACGTTGCAAGATGCCGTGATGGGCGAGCAATTGTCGCCAGCGATATTTGGTATTGAAGCAGAAAGTGTTTTTGCACAAATTGATGCGGTTACCATACTGGCATGCGGCACCAGTTTCCATGCAGGCAGCGTGGCGGCATATTGGCTAGAAGCGATTGCAGGCATTCCTTGTCGTGCCGAAGTTGCCAGCGAGTACCGTTATCGTGAGAGTGTGCCCAACCCGCGCGCCTTGGTGGTGACCTTATCGCAATCAGGTGAGACCGCCGATACGCTGGCGGCACTCAATCATGCTATGAGTCTTGGACACGAGCATACCTTGTCGATTTGCAATGTGCCTGAATCTGCTCTGGTGCGGGCGTCCAAATTGCGCTTCCTCACCCGCGCAGGACCCGAAATCGGCGTGGCATCAACCAAAGCCTTCACTACTCAGTTGGCCGCCTTATTCTTGCTCACACTGATTATCGCCAAACAACGTGGGCGCCTGACACCTGCGGATGAAGCAAAGCATATTCAGGCATTGCGTGCGCTGCCAGCGGAAGTGCAGCGCGTGCTGAGCCTGGAGCCTGCTATCGCAGAATGGGCAGAGCATTTTGCTGATAAGCAACATGCTTTATTCCTCGGGCGTGGGATGCATTATCCTATCGCCATGGAGGGCGCGTTAAAGCTCAAGGAAATTTCCTACATCCACGCTGAGGCTTATCCAGCGGGTGAGTTAAAACATGGCCCGTTAGCTCTGGTCGATAAGGAAATGCCTGTAGTTGCGATTGCGCCTAACGATGCGCTACTGGAAAAGCTCAAATCCAATCTGCAAGAGGTTCGTGCGCGCGGAGGTGAGTTATATGTGTTTGCCGATGCAGATACGCACATTGCTGCAAGTGATGGTATGCATGTCATGCAAGTGGCAAATAATGCGGGCTGGTTGTCACCTATATTACACACGATTCCATTGCAATTGCTCTCTTATCATGCAGCGCTACAGAAAGGCACGGACGTTGACAAGCCACGTAATTTAGCAAAATCAGTCACTGTGGAGTAGTGCACAGGTCTGCACTCTAGTTGTTCTGCACAATTAAAGTCGTAAATTGAGACTCGTCAAAATAGTGCTTTAGACTTTGTAGATATGGCCTAACCAAGTGTTCAGATTGTGGCTCGCTAAACGATTACAATCTGAGCCTTTTTGTTATGCGTCAAGATTGCTGCATGCACCCCTGTTAATCGTATGATTACTGCATTAAATACCCTTACCCTATAAAAGGTAAGGGTGGCCAATAGATAAATAATAGTTAAACATCTTAGTAATAACATTTAACTTTCATTAAGCAAAAAACCCATCCAAAATACATCTCATCTGTAAACGCTTTCATCCGCATCATCGCAAGCAATTGAGAATATCTCATGTTGCTATAGGGTGTTTGTCATGTCAGCAAAGCCGAATTTTATTCTACTGGTACTTATTTTGTCGTGCGGTGGCAATGTTGAACGAGGGTGCATTTCAATAGCGTCCAGACCGTAAAAGGGTAGGGCGACATTGAATAACACCACCATGGTGAGTACAGGGGATATTTATTTTCATATCAAGGACGGGTAATGGTAACAAAGGTAATGAGTTTTTTTCGATTTCGACCAGGGGTTAACTATGCTTGAATTAGCGTCTAATCACTCAGGTAGTGCTAAAAAATCGATATATAGCGATTTATCCATTGCTTTGCTTACCCAACATGGCAAGGAGAAGGTAATTGCCCCTGTGCTTGCCGCCGCGGTTGAGTGTCAAGTAATGTTGGTAACAGGCTTTGATACTGACCAGTTGGGCACCTTTACTCGTGACATCCCGCGCCTTGGCTCACAGCTCGAAGCTGCACGAAAAAAAGCACGTATGGGTATGGAGCTGGCGGGCGCGTCGCTTGGGATCGCTAGTGAGGGTAGTTTTGGACCAGATCCATACACTGGGATGTTTCTTTGGAATGTGGAAATGATAGTCTGGATAGACGATACCCTGGGTATAGAAGTGGTTGGTATCGCTTCGGGCAAGGCTAACCTATTTCATCAGCTCACTAAAGATTGGGAAGAGGCTGAAAAATTTGCATACAAGGCAGGATTTCCTGAGCACGGTTTGGTAGTACGACCGCAGCATGAGGACGATAACCGCATACGTAAGGGAATTGCTGATTGGGAAACATTGCACGAGGCTTTCCAGTGGGCATGTAGTGAGGCGGAAAATGGCAGTGTTTTTCTGGAAAATGACGTGCGTGCCCATATGAACCCTACACGGATGGAGGTAATTGCCGAAGCGGCGCGGGATCTAGCCCATAAGCTTAGTACTCTGTGCCCTAGCTGCAGCTCACCTGGATTTCAGATTGCTGATCGCATCCTTGGCCTACCTTGTGAGAATTGCGGTATCCCGACTCCAGAAGCACGTGCGGACATACATCGTTGTGTCCTATGCAGTTATGAGGTAACGGAACCAAGTTTAGAGAAAAAAGCCCCTGTTGGGCGCTGTGTTTTTTGCAATCCATAAGCACTCGTATTATTGGCATACCGGTCGTTCAAGCTTAATATGGTTATAAGGATTGGGCACATTTACACTCATTTTTGACTATGATTTAATTTTCTTATGCCTATACATCACGCAACGCTTCATCAACTAAAAATCTTTGATGCTGTAGCTCGGCACATGAGCTTCGCGCGTGCTGCGGAAGAGCTGCATCTGACGCCTCCTGCCGTCTCTATTCAGGTCAAACAACTTGCAGAAGTCATAGGTCAGCCACTATTTGAACAAATAGGTAAAAAGATATCGCTAACACCATTTGGTGTGGTTTCATGGGCAACATGTCGGGACGTACTCAACCGGTTGGAACAGTTAAGTCAGGAGCTTGCTGCACTACAAGGGCTGGAGAAAGGTAGCTTGAAGCTGGCGACGCTGGCTACGGCTAAATACTTTATTCCACGGTTACTGGGTGAGTTTTGTATGAAGCACCCCGGCATCGATACCACCTTGTTTATGGGCAACCGTAAGGATTTACTAGAACGATTAGCACAAAATCAGGATGACCTTTATATTTTGGGTCAGCCACCAGAACACATGAATGTTGTGATGCAAGCTTTTGCAGACAACCCTCTGGTGGTGGTTGCCAGCCCGAATCATCCACTAGCCCAGAAAAAGGATATCGCACCGGCACAACTGCAGGATGATGCCTTTATCTTGCGAGAACCTGGATCTGGAACGCGCCTGGCTGCCGAGAAATTTTTTGAGCAGCACGGAGTAACACTCAAAGTGCGTATGGAATTGGGCAGTAATGAAGCGGTCAAGCAATTAGTGGCTGGCGGTTTGGGAATATCCGTGCTGTCCGCTACGACGTTACGCGCTGAAATTGCCAGTGGGGAGCTCTCGATACTCGATGTGCGGGGTTTACCGCTGGAGCGAAAGTGGCACCTGGTCTATCCTGCAGCTAAGCAGCTTACCCCGGCCACCAAGGCATTCATAGAACTACTTTATGCAGCTGCGCAAACACTGGATCGGTCGCAGGCTGGTGGAGCAATTTAACTGGAGGTGTATATGATAATCTGCAACGATCTTTACATCACACCCACACCCATAAGTCATCGCAGCATACTATGCCCCTCATTTCCTGGTGAGGCGCGGATAAGCAGCGATATGAATAGCATGCGATAGATATATGGCATACCTGAAGCTATAAGCTGTAATGGAATCCGAGATTTCTGGCTAAGCTAATCGCCTCATCTCTCGCTGATCGGCTTGTGAATTTGCATAATCACGATCCTGAGATTGACACTGTAATAACACTTCCGCTGCACGACCACCACAGCCCCACACTCTTATACAGCGTTCTACTTCAAGCCGAACCGCGTCGCGCACGCCTTCCATGATGGCGGCATAGCCTTCGACACCCGCCAGCGCATTTTCTCGCATGCGTTGAGCTGCAACATCGAGTAAAACTGAACTGTAATTGATTTTGGCCGCACCAAAACTAATCATACGTTTTAACTGTTCATCGGTAAAACCCGCACTGCCGTGAATTCCAAGAGGGATACCGACGGCTTGGTTGATTTTAGAGAGGCGAGTAAAATCATATTTGTTCGCACCCGTGTTCAGGCGCTTAACTGAAATAGCCAGACAACCCACCCCAGTTCGTTCCACATAATATTTGGCCTCGGACGGCGTAGTAGAGCCGTTAGTTGTAGATTCAACTTCCTCTATGCCATCGCCACTTTCAAGCTGACCCACTTGCCCGACTACCAGTACACCACTGGCAGCAGCCAGCTCAACAACCTTTTGTGTTAATTTCACGTTATCGGGTAGATCGTGTGCAGAAGCGTTGAACACTATGCCGTTGCAACCCATACTGATAGCGACAGCAGCAGCCTGATAACTGTCTTCTACCTCGATCTGGAATGCTATGGGTATCGTGGCGCGCTGAGCCATTTCGATGATGCCACGCGCTAAAGATTCTATGCTGTCAGTACCTGGATAAGCGTTAGATACACTCAGAATGATGGGTGTACGCATTCCTTCTGCAGCTGCAACCACGCCTTCCAGAATTTCCCATCCAGCCACACCAAAAGCACCCACAGCATAGCCATGATAGTAGGCGTGGCCAAGCATGTTTTTCATATCAACCAATGGCATTCCAAATCTCCTGAAAGTAGCGCTCGCAAAGGCGACAGATGCAATGAATTATGGCGTCAACTTTCTATTAATAAAAGTTAAATATTATTACATTAACGTTTTACTTTTATTTATGATTAGACCGTATATTCAAGCAGATAGACATCGCCTACAAGGTTATGTGTCTATCGAGAGGGCTGTATCTGCCATTTCCCAATGCGCAGCAGCAACACGACGATAAACCTCACCTGACTCACCGATACGAAATAAGTGTAACCAGCCATTTTCAACCAACTGCCGCACCAGTTCGTGACGGGCAATGATATCCTCCATGGCCGCTTCTGGTGCTTCGATGAATACGCTCAGGCGCAGCGGTTCGTGAACCCAGCGCTTGCCGTTGTGCAGTGATTGCATAGGCAGGCCGACACGCAGATCGCCGCCATTGCCTTCCAATACCCCAATGGCACCGCCCACTACATTATGCAGTACTTTGTTGCCACTGCCGAAACGGGCATTGTCGACGACGGAACCGTAGTACTGCATGTTAATCCAGTTGGCTACCACCATAGGGGCGGTCATGATCAGCTCCAAAATTTTGAATCCATTATCGTTGCGCCAAGTATAGTCATGGAGGAAGGCGCGACCACCGAGATCCATGCCTGCTGTGCGTGTACGCGGTGCAGCAATAAAGGCGGCATTGTTGGCTAACGCCCATTCTGGCCGCAGTTGTGACCAGTCCCGGCTGCGCTGCCGCACATTGGCTGCTACTGCCTGGTCGGGCAGACCAGTGATGCCCAGCAAGGCGGAACGCTGCATGCGGGTCAGGTCACCAGCCTGTTCCAGCCACTCGCGCAGGTGCACCAGGTCTGGCGCTAATTGCTTGGGTACATCATCGGTGTCGAACAGCCGTACCTCGTCCGTGGTGGTGTCGTGCAGACCTGCCAGGAACCAGGTATCTTCCGGAATAGCAATGCCGCGTTCGCGTAATTCGCGTCTAACCATAGTCTGATTGAGCAGAGCAACTACAACACGGGCGCTGGCTTCCCCCGTTTGTCCAGCGCAGGCACCACAGTCCAGGCCAGTGGCATGCGGATTGTTTACCGTGGTGCTGCCGTGGCCAGCCAATAACACCAGTCGCCCGAAGTTATCAGTCATGGACATGGCGCGCAGGATACGTTCTGCGTGGCCTGTCCAGTCGGATGGCGGAATGCCAGCATCTGTATGGTGAGGACAGGATTGTTGTTCAGGAACCTGAGCCAGCGAGGGACCTATCCTATCAATGACCGGCTTGTCGAGTCCATGGGTAAACGGGTCTGGCACAGGCCGGCTCCAGCCGAAGCTATCAGTCAGCAGCTTCGGGGCATACATAAGCCCGGCGGCCTCGACGAAGGAAAAGCAGGAGGAAGCTGACAACTTAAAGCCCTTCCAGGCCTTGGACAGCGCGATACGCTGGCGACGTTTGGTCACTTCATTACCAGTTTGCTGATCGCCATCCTTGACCTTCTCGTATATGCGATAGGCTGGATTAAAGAGCACTGGTACATGAGAATGGCCAGTGCTGGCGCCTAAAGGTACATATTCGATGAATATGCCAAAGAAGCCCGCGAAACCAATGGTTTGTACCGACGGTGCTACAGTCTCCAGTGAGCGGCGGAACACTTCAGAGCGTACATCAATACAGAATGCTGCCTGAGCTGCTGGTCGTGTAGCGGGTTTGGCTGATTTGTCAGGGCGAGATGATTTGCCTAATCCAGCGATTACACTACGCTGAAAGCCGATTTCCATCGCATTGAGCATGATGCGGTCAATCTCTGCAGCAATCTGGCGTTTGGAGGATGGTGCGCGCATGCTCGCTGCCAGCATTTCGCGCCAGCGTGCTACCAAAGCCACGGATTTCTTTTCCTTGAATAACAGCACATCCCACATCAGGCGGATTGCCAGCAGATCCACGATGGAGTCGTTTTTCCCTCCAGTCAGTTCCGCTTGCCAGCGCAGGTAACGTGCCCAGGCTGCCCAGCCACCTATGCTGAGTAGCGAAGCATGCAGGTAACGTTCCATTCCCGCTTCCGGGATATCCAATTCTGAAACTGCCCAGGCGATGGCGGCACGTGGATCTGCTGGAAGCTGGCTGATTGCTGAACGGAAGTGGTGCAGACCCATCATTGCTGGACTGCGGTCGATGGCAGCAGCCTTGCGCCAGGATGCATAAAGTGTCAGGTCACGCCAGGGCATGGCCTGGATGGCCTGACCCAGATCAAAGTAAGCTGCACAGTGCAGGCTGATACGCTCGGTGACAAAGCTGGACCAGAGGCCACCTTCCGCCCGTTCCAGCACTTCGCTTACTGGCGCCATGCCCAGTCTTGGTTTGGGTGCTTCAGCGGCCAGTGTCCATTCAACGATGGAGATGTCGAGCTGGCTGCCGCAGCGGTTGATGGCCTGTTGCAGATCCTCGCGCGAGATGCGTCCGCTTGCCAGCTGTTCACGGTAATAATCTCTGGACATATAGAGGTTAGAACCCGTGATGCGAGCCAGTGTGTCAGAAGCATCTTGGAAGCTGTGGTCACATAGCCCAAAAAAGGGATTAACGGCGACAAAATGTTTCAGTGGCCATAGCGGTGCTATGCGTCCGCAGGCGGCATTAATGCACTGGTTCAGTTCAGCAGCATCCATCGTTCTGGATGCAGTTGCTTCGTGGGCTGAGATATTAAGATCACCCAGATCAATGCTATCGTTTATGCTCATGTTCAACCTCCCGTTGATTTTTCAGTTGCAAAGGGGCTGGGGCGTGTACTGTGAATAGGCGCTGGCCACACCCGCTGCAACAATCGGGTGATATACACGTCAATGTACAGGCCGTTGTATAGGTGCATATAGAGTCCCTCAACCAGTGACGGCGGGGCATATTTAAGCACTTTCTGGAGCATGAGCAGCGCTAGAAATACACAGACAATGGCGACAGCCAACGCATTCTGGAAAGGACCAGCGGTATCTTTTATGGGCAGCATGCTGCCTTGCAGAGCCATTTCGAACAAGGCATGCAGGGCGAAATAGGCGGTGCAGATTACGGCGCTTAACCCGAGGCCGCGCAGTAGAAAAGCACCGTTACTCATTACGTTGGCCGTTTGCAATAGCAGCTGGCTCAGCGCGATTGCAACGATGGTGCCTGCAGCGATCAGGGCTGGCTGCGACTGGGGGGTGATGCCGAAGGCAGAACCCACGATTATCGCCATGAATCCGCCCGAGCCCAGCGCAATGATGAGCTGACCCAACTTAAAACCACCGTAACCACTGGTAATGGTAGGTGCCCGGAAACTGTCAACGCCACTACCTGATGACAGGAAAGCGTGAGCCTTGTACAAAGAGTGAGCCACCAGATGCAACATCGCCAGACTGTAAAGACCAAGGCCGCACTCCAGCAACATGAAGCCCATTTGTGCAGTGGTAGACCAGGCCAGTGATACCTTGATACTGGTCTGGGTGAGCATGACCAGAGAAGCCAGGGCGAGGGTGGTGAGCCCGATCACAGCCACTATTCCCAGCGCAATTTCGGAGTACGACATGATGGGGCTCATGCGTATGATCAGAAACGCACCCGCATTGACGATGCCCGCATGTAGTAAGGCAGATACTGGCGTAGGCGCTTCTACCACTTGAATCAGCCAGCCATGGAACGGAAACTGGGCGGATTTGAGGACGGCGCTAAGCACGATCAGCACCGATGCCCATTGCAGCGTCATTGGTAATGAGCCATGCATCATTTCCATGCTTTGCAGCATGTCAGCGTACTCCAGACTATGCAGCGTTGAACCAATCAGAAAAATAGCGGTGAGATGGCTCAGGTCGCTGATACGGTTGGCGATGAATTTCTTGTGTGCAGCAAGGACTGCCGCAGGACGCTCTCGATAGAACGTCAGCAGTTGGTGCAGACACAGGCTGTTTGATATCCAGGCCAGCCAAAACATGAGCATATTGCCCGATATGATCAGGGTCAGGATGGTACCCAGGGTCAGGCTCAGCCATTTGTGAAAACGCCCCTGATTGGGATCCCCATCCAGGTAGTTGCGCGAATAGCGAGTCACCACGGCACCGACGAAGGATACCAGCAGCAGCATGATGACCGTCACACTGTTTACATAGGTGGAGATGGAAAGCGCACCTATGTCTCCCGGAAGATTGATGGCAAAGAGCGTCCAGCTACGGTTACCGTCCACGAGATGGATGATTGCCGCCAGCAACGCGCTCAGGCAGGCGAGCCACGCAACGCCACCGTTCAGCCGTGCCATGAATTGTGGACGTTGGTTGGCCCAGCCAGTCGGTACCAGCCCCGCCAGCAGCACAATCAAGGGTGCTGACAGGACGAGAATGGGCGTGAGTAGACTAGGCAGGGTTTGCATGACAATCTCCATTTAGGGTTTGGCAAAGGCGGTATTCATCGTGTCAATCCCATATAAAGCATGGGCAATTTCTCGGGCAAGCGCTGAACGTGATCAACCACCATGTAATTCTTTGCGCCGAAGATACGCGACACATACTCATCGGCCCTGGGGTCAAGACTGAGACAATAAGTAGATATTCCGTTACGCGTTAATTCTTCTACTGCTTTTTTGGCATCAAAACGCAGATACTGCGGATCGCGTACATCGTTGTCGGCAGGTTCGCCATCGGTGATCACCAGCAGCAGTTTTTTGTTGCTAGGTTGACGCTTGAGTATTGAGCCAGCATGGCGCATCGCTGCACCCATGCGCGTGGAAAGCTGCCCACTCATGCCCGCCAGACGCGCTTTTGCCTTGTCGTTATAAGGTGAGCCAAAATCCTTGTAGCGGAAATATTCAACATCGTGACGGCCATTGGAATCAAAGCCGTGGATAGCAAAAGGATCGCCTATCTTGTCGAGCGCATCGGCCAGCAATACGGTTGCTTCACGCGCAAGTTCAAGTACGGTGTTCTCTGAGCCAAGTACGGCATCATTGGTAGATTCCGATAAATCTATCAGCAACATGACCGAGAGATCACGTACTTTGCGTACATTGCGCATCATGATGCGCAGGTCTGGCTGCTCACCCATACGCATCGCGATCATGGCATTAACGGCTGCATTCAAATCAAGTTCATCACCGTCTTCCTGTTTACGCAAACGTTGCACACCTTGTGGCTGCATCGCCTCGATCAGGAATTTGAGTCGCGAGATCAGCGGCTTGTGCTTGACCACAATGTCGTCAATAATTTTTACGTCACTTGGTTTGGCGCGTTTTTCCAGCACCGTGCACCATTCCGGCCGATCCAGCTGCATCTGGTAATCCCACTCCGGGTAATGGTAGGGATCAGGTGGCGGCTCACGACCCTCTTGCTCATTAATACTAGTGCTTTCCTCATCACGAAAGAATTCGCTGTTCAGCACCCATATTTCGTTGGCATCGTCACCCGCGCCAGGTACGTCAATCGCGTTAATCATTTCCATCACGCTAACGTACTTGCGAATTTGCTGGTTAGTTACACCTGCGACGACCTGACCCGCTTCGCGAATATCCTCGAATTCCCAGATATATTGGTTATCATCACGATATGCGATATCTACCACGTCATTAGACTGGCTATAACTGGCACCGAGCATCTGCATTTCGTCCGCTAATTGCATGCCAATCGCACGTACCCACTCAGCGGCATTATCTTGCATCTGCCATTCCATGAATAAACGACGACCCAGCTTGACCCAGCTATGATCATCACGGTAATTTTCATCCAGCAGTACACGTGCCAGACGCGCCATCAGTGCAACCGCGTTATCTCCCGACTGAACTGTTGCAGTATGCAAAGGCAGCCAAATTTGCTGCAGGCCAGGAAATTGCGCCACCGCAAGTGATTCCACGCGCGCGTCTTCAATCAGGCCTATCATCGCAATTTGTAATGCGCTTAAACCAGTGTTGTCATACTGGACAGTGCTGTAAACCTGATGGCAAGCGGCATGCGCTGCACTCGCACGGTACAGCTCTATGCCAGACATGCGTAATTCTTCTCCATTTGCTGCCAGGGTGACGAAATCGTCATAGGCATCTGGCAGATGGATAATGTAACCCTCAATTGAAGGGCGATATCCCTCACGCTTCTCGAAATCACCACTGGTAGGACGCATGAAAAAATCACGTGCCCATAACGCGCGCAGGTACATACCAATGCGTCGCTGCACATCAATAAATAGCGTGCCTTTGCGTTCCTTTTGCAGCACGCCGATAGATTCAGGGCTTTCCAGACTAAAATATTTGAGCTGCCCGTCGAAGTTGGTTTTATGTGCCTGTGCACCCCACAACGCCCAGCGCCGTAATCCGCCTAATGTCAACTGACCGAGCAATGTGCTGAGATGGTCCAGCATCGGACGCACACCGCGCGGCGCCTGTGCCAACAGAGTATCAAGCAAGTGCAAATAGCCACGAAACAATTCAGCATCGCCTAACCGTGCAGCAGCTACCGGGCTTGTGGAAAATATCGAGGCAATGACTGAAGCACTGGTTTTGGAATACATTTTGATTGCAGCGGCAAGCAGATCGCTGACTGCATCTTCACCTAATTCACGTGCTACAGCAGGCGCACTCTGGATAAATGAAACCACCAGATCTGTCCCGCGCCCCAGCGATTTAAGTCCTGTTGCACCTTGCAGGTAGTAGGTCTCCAGCCCACGAGGACTGAATACCCTTGCTGCTTCGCCCCAGGAGGCACGCAACACTTCACCCGCGTGCTCCCCAAGTTCATCCAATATGTCTTGATATTTTTCAAGTTCAACCGCCATGATTCAACTCCTGAAGGTAGGTTGTATTTGCAATCTGCGGGGCGTAATGCGTCCGACGCATGGTGCGTCATTAGACTCTCTACCCAAATTGGATGGATGACGTTTGCAGTCTATCCATCCGGAACGATACGATTAGAAGTAGGTACTCACTGCCGCATCCAGGGCATCACGCATGTCCGGATCATCCGTAATCGGGCGAACCAGCGTCATGTGGCAAGCCGCCTTGGGATTGACATTCTTGGCAATAAGACTTCCAGCGTAAATCAGCATGCGTGTGGAAATACCTTCATCAAGACCATGTCCCTTGAGGTTGCGGGCGCGCTCTGCAATTGATACCAGCTTGCCAGCGACTTCCGCTGTCACGCCAGTTTCGTGAGCGACAATCTCAGTTTCGATGTCGTGTGCTGGATAATTAAAATCTAAAGCGCCAAAACGCTGCTTGGTTGACTGTTTCAGATCCTTCATCAGGGACTGGTAGCCAGGATTGTAGGAAATGACCAGCTGGAAATCTGGGTGAGCCTGTATCAGCTCGCCTTTTTTCTCGAGTGGCAGGACACGACGATTATCAGTCAATGGATGTATTACCACCGTGGTATCCTGACGGGCTTCGACCACCTCATCCAGATAGCAAATCGCGCCATTGCGTGCAGCAATTGCCAATGGGCCATCTTGCCAGCGGGTACCGTTTGCATCCAGCAAGAAGCGGCCAACCAGATCAGATGCAGTCATGTCTTCATTACACGCAACAGTAATCAATGGCTTGTTGAGTTTCCATGCCATGTACTCGACAAAACGGGTTTTGCCGCAGCCAGTCGGCCCTTTTAACATCATGGGCATGCGTACTGAATAAGCTGCTTCGTAGAGTTCAATTTCATCTGCTACGTTGCGATAGTAGGGTTGTTTTTCGATTCTGTATTGATTGATAATGTCGTTCATGACTATTCCTTAATTGGGTAGATTGAGTTCTCCACTAACAGCAGAACATAACCTGCCTGCTCCCAGCGATGCGCTACTGCTGGTCGAAATTAATCCGGCCAGACGCGATCTGGATGCTGCATTTCCGCTTTGCCGGATTTGGCTGGCGCAGGCTTGGCGCTGGTGCGAGGCGATGCCGGTTTTACCTCAGCTACAACGGGAGCATTCTCTGGTACCGCTACGGCTGGACTATCCTGATGTTCTTTAATCTGGCGGACACCACGTACAAGTTTAGATCCAACATTTTTCACAGGCATATAACCTCCTCGATAATTGCTTCAATATCTGCCACGGCATGTTTGCCGCGTTTTCCCAAACCATATACGCTCAAGCCTTCTACGGCAGCGGTGCGGTAGGCCGCACGTCGCTGCATGCCTGAAGCCAGTACGGCCACATCAAATTCTGTGACGACTTCACGCATTTCGCGTGATAAGGCGTTACGTGATTCCAGCTGGTTAAGTACCAGACAGGCATGCAACCCGGGGTTGTCCTGTTGCGCTTTTTTGACTGCATTCGCCATATCCACACTCGCCCATAAATCTATAGGCGAAGGTAAAACGGGGATCAGTGCCAGGTTTGCTATACGCATAATGGCGGCGACGGTTTCACCTTGTACGGTTGGTGGACAATCAATCACCACATAACGATGATTGCGTATCAATTTAGTCAGTATCGCAGTCGGGTTGCCTCCCAGCTGGGCAACAGCTGGCAATCCAGAGTTACCACCGCCCATGCCCACCCATTGGGTAACCGAGCGTTGTGGATCAGCATCAACCAGATGTGTAGAACCACGTCGCGACAGACCCGCCGCCAGATTCAACGCCAGCGTCGTTTTACCGGTTCCACCTTTCTGGTTGATGACTGCAATAATACGATTGGTCATGGTTAACTCCGCTTCCTGGCGCTAACAACTAAACGGCTGCAGTGGGAACCAGCGCGTGCATATCGACGATAAAACTGGAGTTGCGTTCATGCAGTGCAGCCAGGCCTTCACCATCAATACTGACGTTGGCATAAGTTTTGCCAAAATTAATATTGGGATAGTAATCTTCACGTTTTGATAATGCTGCCAGTTCATTCAGAAATTTCCGTGTGTCGGCATAGCTGTTAAAATCAAAACGTTTATTCATCGTTGGCTCGAGAACCTTGCCGACTAAAACCGTGTCTGTTTTGGCAATATTCGCTTCACTCATCGCTCTACTCCTTTATGAATTTCCGTCAGCATACGATCTAACTCATCCAGGTGGCCTAGCTCATCCTGTAAAATGGCTGTCAGCAAAGCCTGAGTTTCGCTATCACGTATTCGTGCACAATAATTTGTTGCTTCTTCATATAATCGAATTGCTTCGATCTCCAGCACACGGTCAATCAGCAGCATTTCGTCTACGCTACGACCCGTACGGGCTGGGGGCAATTGCGTAGCATTGGACGGGATGCCCAAAACCAGCATCCTCGCCATCAGTCGTTCAGCGTGCACCAGCTCTTCTTTTACATCTGTACGCAATCGGGTACTCATGTCTGTCATACCCCACAAACCGGCAAGTGTGGCTTGCATCAGATACTGTTGCACAGCCGCCAGTTCGTGGCTAAGGGCGCGCGACAGATATCCGTTTAAACGTGGGTCGGACTGCATGGACATACCTCCATTAGTAGCGGGTATCAGCTGATGTCGCCATCACGGCCGCCAATGCTGGCATCGGGTGTGCTAGGCAGAATGTTTTCTACCTCAGAGTGCACGCGAGCGATGATGTGCGCAGCCACCAGGCCATCACCCACACGCTCACATGCATCCGCACCTGCACGAACTGCTGCGTTTACCGCACCGGTTTCACCACGCACCAATACGGTTACATAGCCACCGCCAACAAACTGACGACCTACCAGA